>ERZ772818.1225-NODE-1225-length-23176-cov-2.889019_pt1 | contig 23176 bp, 28 predicted proteins | sample MGYA00580837_ERZ772818 | MGnify/ENA primary metagenome ERZ772818 (study PRJEB29015, sample SAMEA2737671) | human gut metagenome | biome: human gut; feature: human-associated habitat; material: faeces | place: China | collected 2012 ...
GAATGCATGCAACAGCACGCGCGTTCCATTGGTGGGCGCAAGATCAGGCTGAAAAAGCGCATATCCACCTGACGTTTCAACCAGGCATGAGTAGCGGTTAACACCACACAACTGCTCAAGTTTGTAACTTTGAGATGCAGGCTTCATATCTAACCACCCTTAATATTACTGTATGCATACACAGTAATATTAAGCGACATTGTCGATCAAGCCCTGAGGCAGCATTGACTTGTAAGTGGCTAAATTAGATAGACATTTACTTGTTGAATACCATCAGGTTGTTCTAATGTAAAATCATAACACGCTCATCTTGATTACGAGATCTTAACGGTTAAGAAGAAAGCTCATCATGCATTGAAATTAGCTTTAGTCATATGCTGTTTGTGACGTGATGATTTTCAGTTACTATATCCACTACGGTCAATTCTTTAGCGCTTGATATGAAAAAACAAATAATTAATGCAAATGGCTCCACTGAACGAAATGGCATAATTGACACACTTAGATTCTTAGGTCTCTCATTAATAATATTAGCCCATGTAAATCCTAACGAATACATCTTCCAATTGCGGAATTTTGATGTTCCGCTGATGTTCATTGTAATGGGAATGTCTTTCGGATTAACATCGGATAAACAACGCACAAAACTTACATACATAGTTTCACGATTCAAAAGGTTGATAATTCCGACATGGGTGTTCTTGGTGTTTATGTTTGTTACGAGCTATCTTTATTATTTAACAGCTAACATAAGAATATTTTATTTTAGTGAGTATGAAATATACACGTCATTTTCTTTATCGCGAGGGTTTGGGTTTGTATGGGTTATTAGACTGTTTTTTGCGGTATCAGTGATTGCTATATTAACACCAAGTAACTTCTACCGGATTAATGTTTTTATAATATACATACTTTCAATTTCTATCATATTTATGAGCGACAATATACTTGGTGAATGGTATAAGGAGTTAGATAGTGGGAATGATATATTACTACTCGGCTCTTTCCTCTCTAACGTCATACCATATTTTTTTATTTTCCTGTTAGGAACCAAACTATTAAACGCCACAAGCAAGCAGATGTATAGCTTATTTTCGATCTCATTGTTATTTTTCCTTGGCCATGCCTTATATAACTATTTATACCATTCGGCCTACTACCAAACTCAAATAGATAAATACCCTCCTGGCTTATACTATCTGAGCTATTCACTGGCAATGTCCTTACTTTGTTTAATAGCTCTGAGAACATTACAATCAAAAAACATTAACACAGCCAGCGCGCTGATAATATTCATTTCCTCCAATTCGATCTGGATATATTTATGGCACATAGTTTTTGTGATGTTAACAGATTCAGTTGATATGTATTTTTTAGCAAGATATGCGTTAGTATACGCAGCTGCAATTTTATCTTTCAGCGTCCAGTATAGACTTATAACCCAATTATCAAGTAAATTACACAATAAGAAATATAAAAATTGGATGACTTCCATATTCACTGGTTGAATTATAGCCCGTCATTATGACGGGCTAGTTCATACTATTTAGAGAATGCAGAAAGCAAAGCAACAGTGAATGATGCTGTTCCCGCATTCATCATGCAGGTTTTACCGCCAGAAAATCCACTTATATTTTGCGAAACAGAGTTTCCTGAGGTTGGGTATAGAGTGATGGTGTCACCACCTTTAATAACTCTTACCTTTCCTGTCACGTCAACGGAGGATGTAGCTACCGAGGTTAGCGTGCCATTACTCATCGTATAGAAGTTGATAGTACCTGTAGCTGTTCTGCTTATGCCACATCCGGACTTCTGCTTTTGTTTGTAGTTAAAAAGCACCATGGTGCCAACTGGCATAGACTCCAGATCGACTGTTGATGCCTGGTATGCCTTGACTCCATTAACCATATCAGGAGCTTCATCGTCAGGTGTTGATAAGCTATATCCTAAAGTCAAATCATTGACCGAAGGGTCATTACCTGACACACCTTTTATTTGTGCAACATTTAGCGCAATGAAGTTAAATCCAGTGAAAATTGGTTTCATTGGCTCCCTGAACATTAATCCCGGAGGGTAAACTCTTGAAGGCGCCCCGTCATAAGATACGGATATAATATTGAGACCCTTTTTAAGAATTCCGATATTTGTTGTCTGCTTGCCCGTGAATGATGCCATGCCATTACTCGCAACCGGCCCTGACAGATATGCAGCATTCCTGATATCATTAAGGATAACAGAGAATTGGTTCACACGGCCTGAAGTTGTATAGGTGGGATTGTAAGGTTCGAACAGTGTAACTGAAATATCGCTTGAGTCACTCCACACAAAGTACCTGCACGTAACATTCTCAGATGATGGGCTGATAACCCCCCAACCACCGAGAGCATCCAGGTAATCACCACCACTCAAATTAGCTATCGAAGGTAAATACCTTGCACCAGATGGATATCCAAACCCTACAAAAGACAACTGAGTAGTAGGGATGACATTCTTATTATTCCTTGCAGTATAGACTCTTTCCTTAAATACTTCTTTTGCTGCATATGCGCCGATGTAAGCATGCCCAACAGTTGAGGGATGGCTTTGGTCGAACACAGTCCCGCCCGCACGCTTTGCAATTTCAGATATTGAATAAGCACCAATATCAGCATAAGCATCAGTTGTTGCCAATGATAGGTCTAAAAACTCAACTTTTGGATACAATCTCTCAATGCGCTTCTTAATTGATGATTCAAGAAATGCTTTCGGCGCATCATTATTATTCATAGTAACGAAGCAGACAGGGCTTCCATACCCCCATGCTTTTCTTATAATCTTTTCGAATTCGTGAAAATATTGATCAAACCCGATGGTCGGTAATTCACCGTTATCATTATATCCGAGGCTAACGAAAAGAACATCAGGCGCAGTTTTTCCATATGCGGAGTTCTGGAAGAACCCATAATCAAAGTTAGCATACCCCCAACCTGTGGCTAAAGCCTTTCCTGAAGAGGCACAGTTGTATCCTTTAAAGATATTTGTTGTGCTATCAGATAACATGTTTAGGCAGTCAGTGAATATCCTGAACCATGAATATGATCCACCATTAAGATTATGGTTGTAATTTGTTGAGCTCAGATTACCACTGGCATCAGTAGGGTTTGCAGTCCACCCAGAGCTGTAAGCTCCGTCCGTTATAGAATCTCCAATGATACCGACATGACAATCAGCAATCGTTGATGGGTATCCCTGTTTGTTTGCAAATTGAGCAAGAGTGCCAAGGGCTGTAAAATCTGTCCCGTTGGTTGCAAGACCCACATCAAACACATGCTCGTTACCCCATGGGTCGCGAGTAAGAACTTTCCCTTCACCGGTGAATTTGGTTACATCATCATCTGGCAGGAAATTACAGCGTAGCTGGACACCCTTCGGAACATAAATTTGTCCTGTGTAAGCGTATACTGCTGCGCGGTTATCTGTCGTGCTATCAATGACGACCCCTGGAACATATTTTACAGCTAATGCGTCACTGCGGTATTTACCGTTGCTTAGCTCTGTCCTTAAAGCGGCATCCCCAACACCGACCCACTTCCCGTCACCAATACCGCCAGTGCTATCGGGAGTAGACCCTGGGGGAACTACTTTGGGGAGGGTTCCGTCCCATCTGTAATATTCCCCGTTGCTCTTCCAGCGCAGGCACTCGTTAGCAAGGCTAATGGTGCTGCCATCTTCAAAAGAATCCTTCGTGATATAGCCATAATTCAGAATTGCCTGATTCGCATCGTAATTTATACCTTCAATTGTACGATGTTCATCGCCGAACCTGTCAACATAAACATGATTTTCTGACGTAACGAACTCGTCGATTTTGCCTGCGTTAAACTTCAGATCGCGCGGGGACTCGCTCGGTACTGGCAGGTTGGTAGGTGTCGTAGCCATATTAGTTCCATAAAAAAACCCGGCGCGGTGGCCGGGTCTGGGTGATCGGGATTGGTCTTATTGGTAAATCAGATCGCTATACTCAGCGAGGGTTAATGAGGTGCTGCCCTTGCCGTCTGGTTGCTTCGCCGTGATAGTCCACTGCCCTGCATCAAGCTCCTGTGACGTGGCAATGACGTATCGTGAGGGTGACTGCACTTCCCGGCCGTCGAAGAGGTTAAGGTCGATATCAGGAATGGCAGCGGTAAAGCCGAACGCAGTATCAGCACGCGGAGACGCCGGGTATCGCGCAGTGGTGGCACCTGACGAATCAGTAACCTGCACATACATCGTTCCTGAGAAATTAATGCGCTCACTGGTTTCGAAGTCATTCCCGACCCGCGACACGATATAACCGGCCTGTTGGTTAGTGTCGTATGTGTCAGGAACCTGAACCATATCGCCAATGTTCACCCACTCGCCGTCTGCCATGGCCGTTACCTGCATGGTCATGCGGGAATAGATAAGCCGCTTGCACTCGCGCAGCGCCCGCTCGTCGGCCTGAAACCTGTTCCTGACGTACAGCATTTCGAACTTCTTCGCCTTTGCCGGATATCCTTCAATTATGGAATTGCCGGATATCCGGTACCGGACAAAGTCCTGCTTATTGGTGTCCGGGTTGCGATACTGCACCTCTACGCCGTCATAACCGCCCGGGAGCGTCATGTCGTAGGAGAGCGAGTAGCCATCAGGTTTGGTGTTCGAGCGGTTGAATATGGTGGCTGCAGACGTCTTTTTGCCGTCTCTGGTGAAAGACAGCACGCCGTTGTCGTCATAAACCGAGACGCTGGCAGCGTCACAGATGGTCTCCATGCGCGAACCGAGCGACACATCTTCATCGTCAAAGGTGTAATCGAAATACCCAAGACGCGGGTCAATAGCGTCAATTTCAGCCTGTATCTGGTACAGGCCGTAGATATCAATGCTAGACTCCGGCTGCTGCCCGACGACCAGCCAGTTAAACAAAGCGATGTCAGCGAACTTACGCGATGGCCTTAGCGTGTAATCAACCTGCTGCGTCGTCATGTTGTAGCTGATGACGTGGCGAGTGATTAACGCGTTGTACTTCCTGTCTCGCCCGCTTGTTGCGTTCTCTGTGGCCCGGACCTTGACCATCACCAGTGAATCTTCAGCGTGAACGACGTTCGTCCTGACGTTTACCGCATGAATCTCTTCGACCTGCAACTTGCTCGCGTCGCTGCTGTTATCGGTCCTCTGGAAGGTAATAGCATAGCTCCCAAACCCGCCAGCCGGAGTGAGCTTATCAGTCCGGTAAAACGTCTCCGACATGTAGTCGTGTGGTGTTGTCTGCCGGTACGTGAATGTCTGCTCTGTCCCCGGAATCAGATTGTTGTCATTGTCGACTTTCCAGATGTTGACCACCCAATTCGTTTCACTATTACCGCCAAGGCCAGACTGCGTATGCAGCCACAACTGGCTGGATGGTATTGGCGAGAAGAACGGGCCGACGATCAGCGCGGCGTTGTCGTTCAGGATGAACTTGGTTGTGTTGATTGTTGCGTCCTGGATGGGAATAGACGGACCATTCAGGTTGTCAAACGTGAAAGTATAATAGTAAACAGGGCTGACTACTGATCCATCGTTAGTCTCTGCAAAGCTGATGAGCCTACCGGAAAGCGTTACGTCTTCCGTTCGCGTTCCGCCGGTGATTGGATACGTCACGTTGATAGTGAACGTGACCGGGTGCGGGAAAGTCAGGTCAGCGAAGTAGTCAAAGTCTGCCTGTTTAACGATTTTTATCGCTATCTGCCCGCCAGCATAAACGCCACTGATGATGGTGTTTGCTGTTGCCGTCTCGATCGGGAAATCGTCGCTTTCGTTCAGACCGGGCACTTCCTGCCCGTCAACGTCGTCGAACTGATACCCCTCGTTAACAACCGGAATGGCTTCACCTGGATTGAAAAATGTGTAAGAGGCGCCAGCCATTGATCCCAAGTTTGATTCAGAGAACCGCATAGAGGTTTTATCGTAAAACCCGATACCAAAACACATTAATTCAGTAATGTATTTCAAGTTGTCGATATATTCGAAAATCGACTCCTGCACAAGATCCGGGAAGGAGCGAACCTGGCCGAAATTGTCTGGCTTGGCCTCCCCATTGCGCGCGATGTTTGTCTGCCCCTTCAGGCTGTTATTCGGAGAGGTTTTGCTGTTCCCGCTGGCGGCGTTGGTGTTTGGCTTCGGCATCAGCGAAGACAGCACCTTCTGGGTGAACTTTATCGGGTTGAAATGCTCAAGCGGGTTTAGCAACGTGCCGACAAGACCGCCACTTTTTGGCTGATCGAAAATGATTACCCGGTCATCTTCCTGAAGTGCAAACCCAAGCTCATCATCAGGCTGCAGCTCTTTGCCGTTAACGTTGATGCGGATATGTCGGTGAAAGCTTTCCTGCTCAAGCCATTCTGAAAATACCGTGCCTGTTTTAACTACCGCCCGGTCCTTTGGCATCCCCGGAACGCGCTGAATCTCGATTACCGGCATAGGTGTAAAACTCCACTCTGGTGAATAGCTTGTGAATTGTCCGGATGGCGTCGAACCGGACATGTCCATTTTCCCCGCGGCTGTGCAGCGCGCGACCGTCGACAATCAGACCAACATGCACCGGCTTACTGCCAACCCAGGCAACGAAGATCCCGTCCTCAGTGAAAGTGCCTCCGGGCTGCCAGAAAACGACATCAGCGTCATAGCACGTCATGAAGTCGCGCCCGGATTCGTAATCCACCGTCTGGTGAATTTCGATCCCCAGCACATGACGGTAATAGAGCACCACCAGGCCCCAGCAGTCAGCAGCGTCAAAGGTACAAGCGCGGTTACTCCAGGGGATGCCCTCAACCCGCGAGATGAAGTCGTCTTTAAGCATTCTGGAGCCCCGGATATTCCTCTACTGTATACAGCCGCCCGACGTTGCGATTGAGCGGGTTAACGCGCGCCAGGCTGCACGTCACGTCCTTCTCGTCCATCGAGCAGTCACTGACGTAGAGCGTCCACGACTTGATGGCCGTTGACATATCGGCTGCGTCAAATTGCTGGTACGTCGCCGAGATAGGCGTGATGCGCGAGTAGGCTTTCCACTGTTTGAGTTGCTGCTTGAATTCCTGCGCCAGGCGGCCAAATTTTACGGTACTGTCGAGGATCGGCGTGTTGCTCTGCTGGCTTTCGGTTAACTTCATGCGGCATGGAGCGTACACCTGGCCGCCGAGCTTTTTTGGGAAAATCTGGTTATTAACGAGCCTGATATAGCCAAAGACCGGGCTGTAAAACGTGATGGTTTCGTACAGAATCCGGTTTGGCCTTCGGCTCTGAAACTCTCTGAGGGTCGGCATTATGGCACCTTAGGTAAACTCTCCGGGTCGCGACCGTCAGGGTAGCCAGTCACAATAATGTCCAACCGTGATGCCCACGGCGGAGGTAGCTCAACGATAATGTCGTCAAATTCGTCATCTGAGTTAACCAACTCGCGTGCAACGACATCACCGCTCCACGTGAAAATAGACCCGGACTGTGACCATGACGGCCAGGAGAGAAAATGCAACTCCTGAACTTCAAGACCTGTATCGCCAGTGCCGGTCCCGAGGCGCATCGTGAACCACTGATTGCAGTTATCAAGGTAGTTTGGGCTCCGCAACCACTGCATAAATGCCCTGTGCTGATCGCGAGTGAATATCCATGTCAGGGAGAATGAGGTTTTCAGGTCGTCGGTTAATTTCTGAAATACCGGAGCACCGACCGTCGGCTGGTCGACGCGAAATCCGGTATCGGTAGTTGGTGTTTTCCCCTTCTGCGCCAGAGGAAGCCAGTCAGGGTAAGGAATTGGCATAGTTAGCCCCTTGCTTTGCGTGGCGCCTGGTGATTTCGCTGTATGGCCTGACTCGCAGGGCCGCCGTTATCGAGGTCATAAACGAATGCATCCACCGTCCAGCCTCCATTTCCATCAGGTGTAGCCTGAGCGTCAACGCTGGACGACGTGTAGTTATTGATATTGACCACCACACCGCCACCTGCGTTATTAGCCAGATCCTTGTTGCTGATCACCTTTCCGTTGTCGCCGGGGATCATGTACTGGCTGCCATTACTGGCTCGGTAGATTTCGGGCATCCCCCCCTCGCCTACCTGGTACATTGAACCGGCCGAGACCGGGCCGCCGTTCTTGCGCTTACCCGCCAGTGAACTGGACATCGCCATGGCGGCAATTACCGCACCGATACCGATCGCCGCGGCGCCACCGAAAGAGCCGATGGAGGCGACGATTGCAGCTGGTGTCCATGCCGCGGTTGTAGCCGCCGCAGAGGAAACGCTAGCCGCGGTAGTTGTCGCTGTGCCGGCGACAGCTGCGGATGTTGTGGCCGCTGTTGCTGCAATCTGAGCACTACTGCCTGTGACTGCTGCCTTTACCCACTCAATGCCCATCTGAACGAACGAGTTGACCACGCTGTTGAGCACGGTCATGCCGATGCTGCGCATTGCATCGCTGGCCGACATACTTCCGGTGACAATGCCGGTCAGCGCATTGCTGGCCACCGAACCAAGAGAGTCGAAAGCCGCCGCCGCTGCCTGAGTGGCTGCGTTCTGTTGCGCCCATTCTTCCCACATGGCAGCGTTACGCTGATCACGATACTGCTGCTCAATAGCCGCACGCGCGGCTTCGGCCTCTCCGATTTTTTGCGGGTAAAGCTGGGCGTAAAGCTGGATGTCAGCAATGTCTTTCTGATACTGGCTATCCAGCCCGGCAGTTTTGCTGGTTTTACCCTGGATGGTACTGAACTTATTGGCTGCCTCTGTGCGCTCCCGTTCAGCCTTAGCCTGCTCACGCAATGCGTTGGCATTGTCCCAAGCTTTACCTGCCAGTTGGCCGGCCAGCAGAAGTTGCTCCTGCGTGGCTGTGTTGCCGAGAGACTGCTGTGCATTAAGCACGGCCTGCGCTCGCGATAACTCACCTACACTCCCGGCTGACAACTCTGCCTTCTGCCGCAACTCATCCAGTTTTTGGTTTACAGTCTCCTGCGCTTTAGCGTACTGCTCAGCCTCTTTCTGGGCTGCTGACTTGCCCCCCTTCGCTTTAGAACCACCTGAAGTAGCGGTGGCCTTTATCTCGATCGGCTTGGTGTTTGCCGCGGTCTGAGATGCTTTTGTTACAGCGGCCAGATCGCCAACCAGCATGGCTGCCTTATTGCTCAGCCCAGCCAGGGCTTTGTTTTGCGCTTCCCATCCGTCAAGTCCAAGCCATGACCAGGTGCGCGCTCGGCGGTTGAACATTTCTGCCGTACTGTTCAGATCAGAGATCTGAGCATCTGCGGAAATAGCTTTGCCTGCCAATCTATCTAACGCTGCTGTTAACGAGTCGATTACCGTTACCATCCCTGAACTCGCACCAGTAGCCTGGTTAACTGAGTCGATCATGGACAGGAATGAGTTGGTCAGTGCGTTATTGGCTTGAGCCAAAGTACGAGGAAGTTTTTCGAACTCTGCATTTACTGAGCCGGTTTGTTTCTGGATGGCGTTAAGTGCGTCTTCTGCAGTCAGTTTCCCGTCCAGCATCAGCTGGCGAAGCTCTCCAATACTTACGCCCATCCCCGCGGCAATCTGACGCGCCAGTTCAGGCATTTGTTCAAGGATGGAGTTGAATTCCTCAGCCCGGATAGTGCCAGAGGAGATCGACTGGCCGAACTGACGAAGAGCATTCGCCATTTCTTCTGTCGAAGATCCGCCAATGCGACCGATTTTCTGAAGTGTTTCGGTGAGCTGGATGATCTGGCCGTTAGTCGCTCCAGTATCACGCAACGCCGTGCTGAGAGTCTCCCACAGCTTTGCTGTATCCTGTAGCGAACCACCCGTTGCCGAGCTTATGCGCATTAAGCCCTGCATTGTCTGGGTGGCGGCCGCGGCGCTGCCGGTTAACCTCTCGATCCTGGCCTGCATTTGAGACATGGCGTCAGCCGCTTCAAGGAAGCGCTTACCATAATCAACTACCTGAGATACGGCGATCGCGGAAGCTATTGCAGACAGTCCTGTCTTTAATCCGACAGAAGATTTTGCTGTCTGATTTTGCGCTTGCTTGAGGTCGTATAATTTCCCGGCAAGCTCGCCAATTTCTTTTCTTTGAGCCGCAGTAGCAGATGAACCAGCCTGGAGCCTGGCAGATAACATTGCCGCACTTCTCGCGCCATTCTTCTGCTCTTCATTGAGAACAGCGATCTGCTGCGTAAGGCTCAGAGAAATTGAGCGCAATCTTGCCGCGTCATTGGCCTGCTGTGCAGCCTGCTTCGCTGCTTCAGACGATGCTTTTGCTGACGCATTTTGAGCAGATTTGAGGTCATACAGCTGGCCGGCAAGTTGAGAAATTCGCGCCTTTTGCTCGTCAGTTGCCCCATTCCCCGCTTTCATTTGGGCAGACAGAATAGCGGCGCTTCGAGATCCCTCAATCATCTCAGCATTAAGGACGGACAACTCACCTTCAAGGGATGAGATCGCCGATTCTGATGCTCTGAAAGCAGCAGCACTATCACTATTCGCCTTTGCTGCATCGATGGCTGCCTGCTTTACGTCAAAAAGCTTTACCGCAAGGTTTCCAATCTCCCTGCTCTGCGCCTCTGACGCATCACCTGACGCTGCAATTTGAGCTGCGAGGGCGGCAGCGCTGCGGGCACCATTTTTATTTGCCTCTTCAAGAACTGCTATTTCGTTACCAAGCCGCTCCATGATTTTGGCTGCATTGCTCGCGTCATCCGCAGCCCTTGCGATCGACTTGCCAGATTTATCAGCAGATTTTTCAAGCCCGGAAAAGTTATCGGCGGCTTTACCTGCGCCATCACCCATTCCGTCAAGCGACTCAATGGCTTGTCGGCCAGCCTGAAGTAATGGAGCTATATCAGCGCTTACTGTATAGACGATGCTACCGGCGTCTTTCTCACCTGCCATGTCATTCTCCGGTTATTGCTTTGCTTTAGCCCTGCGTGCGGCCTGTTTAGCCAGGTATTCGTCGGCGATACTGTCGTACTCTTCGCGTGTGAAGCCTTTCTGGTCCGGGTATTTCGCCGCCAGCAGCATCTGAAATTTTGTCATTGTCAGCCTGGCAGCCTCTTCCTCGCTCATCCTGAAATGAGTCTGAGCGGCGACGATATATTCCATCGCCTTAAACTCCGTTGTCGTCTCGCCGGTTTCGTGGCGCTGTAACTGCCTAACCTTGGCTTTTCCGACTACACCGTGCTGCATGAGATGCTGAGCCAGCACGATAATGTCGTTCTTTGGCATCTGGCCGGGGCGGTAGACAACGCAGATACTCCATGCTTTCCACTCGCCGATCATTGGCGTCAAATCCTCCTCACAGCAGGCCTGCAAAACCTGCCATGATGCGAAGAAAAGCTTCTCAGCAGCGCGATTGAATGATGGAGATAGCCAGGCAGGAAAGCGGCCAAGCGTGCCAGCGCAAACCTCAATCAACTGAGCGACGTCATTTCCGTGGATGGTGGCGTATGCCTGCACAATCTCTTCCGGGCTGCCGATCCTGGTCATGGCCTCGAATGAAGGTCGCAGCAGGTAATCTTTCCCGCCTTCGCGGCTGTCGCTGATAGAGAGTTCGCCAATATCGGTTAAAGCGGTCATAGGCCTTCCAGTAAACGGTCATTATCAAGGGCGGCAAGCCGCCCTTTGGAATGTCCGTTAGGTAACGGTAACCGTATGCACGGCCACAAAGTTGCCATCTACGGTATTGATGATGATCTGCGCGCTGCCGGTGGCGACGCGCGTCACGGTAACGGTGTTGCCGGATGCGGTGGCCGTTGCTTTGGTCGCATCGGTAGTCGCTACAGTGAAGTCTTTGTTGGTAGCGCCGGTTGGCGCGATGTTCACCGTGAAGGTGCTGGTACCGCCTGCCGTGCCGGTGCTGGTTGTCGGGGTTACCGTCACGCCAGTCACCGCAACCGCAGTGATTTCGTTAACTTCGATGGTGGTTGCGTCGCCGACTTTGAACTCGGTGGAGAACGTGACGATGTCGTTGGTGCCGCCGTCAGAGCTCAGCGCCGTGATGTTCATGTAGCCGATGAATTCAACCGGGCCGTAGTCCATGCGCACCCAGATCCCAGGCTGGCGCTTGGCCTTCAGCTCGTCAGCGAAATACTTGATGAACTTGCCAACACCGTACTGATCCAGCTTGTCCTTCTTACGCACCTCACCTTCAAAGCTCAGGGTGAAGTCACTGTTGGTGATGATGGTTTCGACATAGCCGCCGCCGTCATCCGCATCAGAGGTAACCGAGTTCGGGTTGAAGTCGAAGCCTTTCGACGTACCAGCAGCCAGCGCCATCCACTCAGACTCAAGTGGCTTGACGTCCGGGCAGCCATCGGCGACTTCCAGCACGACCGCACCGCCGAACAGGCGCTCGTTCGAGTTCTGGCAATTAGCCATGTGAAACTCCTCTTTGACGTATAAAAGAAAACCCGCCGGAGCGGGTTATTTGGTTGGGATGGCTATTCGCCGTAAGTGCAGGCGAACTGGAGTCGGAAGACTATTCGCCCTTCTTCTGTGAGCACCGGCGCTGGGATTGCGCCCATGTTCTGGATGTAGCCGACGCACTCGTCAGCCATGGGGTTGGCCTGGACGTAATCGACGATGCGCTGCACGGCGTTAAGCGCGTCTTTGCGCTTGTCCTTCGCGCCTATGACATCAACCAGGATATGATACTCAGATCCGAGGTCAGTACGGATATTCGACCCGCCGTTTGGCCTGAACACCATGATTGCCTTCGACAGGTCTCCCGGATCGTCGTACATCAGCTGCTGCACAGTGAAACCGGTAGTTAGCCCGGCGTCGCCGAACATGTTGCGCACCCGCTCGTGCATCATAGGCGTCATAGCGAAAGCTCCTTGCGCATCACCGCGTCAACGTTATCGCGCTCATCATTCGCGCCTTTGGTCAGGAATTGCGGCTCGCCATGCGGATCCCAGTAGTTGCCCGTTCCGGTACCGCCGCCGAACTCTTTCGGTTTCTGCGGACCGAACTCAGATCGGTTACTGGTCACGCCGAAGTGCGCTCTAGGCTGACCTTTCAGCTTTCCTGACGCCTCATGAACATACGCGGCATAGTTCGCTGAGTAGCCGATGCGCCCAGTGATGAACACGTCGCCAGCATCGATTTCGCGGAACTGGCTGTTAATCAGCGTGGAGGTGTCGATCGGGGTGTAATAGGCTGCCCGCGCACCGATGAGAATCATAGCCGACTGCAGCGCGCGAATTACCTTGCGCCCCTTAACGTCGTTGATGACATCGTTCAGGTGCTTCTTCGCCTGGCTGATGCCCTTCACTTTGATGCCCATGGCTAATCTCCCGTCAGGATGGCGTAATCATCCGCCAGTTGTTCAAACGTGTCGGCATAGCGAATAACCTGCCGCACCTCGTCGGCACCAGCCACAACCGGGTCGGCTTCCGTCGATACGCCAATCAGCAGGTAATCACCCGCAGCCGCCAGCGCGAACTCCGTCCAGATAGTATTCTTCACGACGATTTCGGCGCCCAGGCTGGCTAACTTTTTGCTGAGTCCGCCCTCGTAATCGCAGAGGATTTGCTCAGGTTCCGCATAGCCGCGCGGATCGCCGTATTCGTCATCTCCTTCCAGTTTGCGCCAGATGGTCGCCGTGGCTGTATATGACCAGTTTGCTGTTGCCGACACTGGTTACTCCTTTGGCGCTGTAACGCGCTCAATCTCAAACCACTCGATATTCAGCGCATTGACCTGCTGACCTTTGCCTACCGGCACGAAAAGCCCTATGGCATCGCCACATTCAAGCTGCAAATAACGCTCAATGACGATTGGTGAAACTACTGTCTCACTGAAGGTTTTAACCTCTCCAGCAACGCGATAAACGACCGTCACATTCAACGCGCTAACCATGCTTGTTACAGTTGCCATATTTCACTCCTTCCAGCGCAGCACAACCGTCACGTTTCCGCCCTGGCCTTTAAGTTGCTCACTGCGCTTAATGGAATTCAGTGGGATGCAAGAGTCCATGACGACTTCACCAACACGATGAAGTCGGCCGTTTTTCAGTAACCCGCCTCGCTTCATTCTTTCCACCTCAGCACTTTCGCCCCAGTCGCCCGAATGTGCGGACAGTTGATGAACCACTCGCCGTCCGATTTCACGTAGCCGGTAGTCTCCCGCCCTGTGTCGGTAATCACCCATACGCGAGTGAAGGAACGCGGTAGCCCGTGCTTAACTGATTTGTACGTCATCACTTGTCACCGCACATGCAGCCGCCCTTCCCGATCCAGATACCAGCGAATGCCGGGGTGGCGGTAGGGTCGGCAGGAATAAGGGCAGTGGCGCAGCCGTACTTATCCAGCCCGCGCAGCAGGTTCACTGATGCTTTCCAGCGATCGGTGAACGACTGGTACCGGAAAGAGCGCGACGCTCCGCTTGGAGCCGTCTGGCTGGAGATGTATTTATCCCCCTGCCCGAGCCCCATAAGCGCCAGCAGATAGAGCTGAATCAGCAGCGCGGTCGATGTAGGATAATGCGCATCGAGACACTCCTGAATGCTGTTGGCCTGGTCGACGAGGGCCTGAAGAACAAAATCGGGAATGGTAATTCCCTGGCTCTCCAGATACTCCTTCGCCTGTTCGAGAGTTACCATTATCGACTCCGTGAAATACCCCGCCGGAGCGGGGCATAAAAAAACCGCCTTAGCGGCGGCTGTTATTCAGCAGGGAAAAGCTTTTCGATTTCGCCATCTGGCAACAGCTCACTGAGCTTTTCAGCGCCCAGGGTGCCCTTGAACTCAATGCCCAGCTCAGTAAGGCGGTCCTGAATAATCTCTTTGCGAGATTTCTCACCAGTACCGGCATCAGGTGTTGCTGGTTTCAGCTCGCCACCAGCTTCGCCTTTCATCAGCCGAACGTTAGACTTCAACGCCGGATGAAGCTCTTTCAACTCCACCACGTCGCCAACCTTCACGCCGAACCATGGGCGCACAACTTCGTATTTAGCCATGCTGTTTCCTTACGCCAGGTTAGCGCCGTAGACAACGCCGGACAGGCCCTGATCGTCTGCGGTAATTTGCAGACCTTCAGCAGACATGATCTGGAAGTTGTAGTTAACGTTAGGCAGTGGGCGCGGCAGCGGAACAACGCCTACAGCCATACCCACCAGTGGGGAGATCACGTCACGGCGACGAACATACGCGATAAACTCGTTACCGGTCAGCGCGAAGCTCATGCGGATTTCTTTCACCGGCGCGAACGGCAGAACCGCCTGCAATACAGTGCCGCTTACAACGCCATTCACCACGTACGGCTGCGCCAGGTTTGCCCAGATTTCCGGGGAAACCCACATCACATCGTATGCGGCGACTTTGTTCGTGCGTGCGGTGGTACCGAATGCGCCTTTACCGAAGAACGCAAAGAGCGCGGTCATGTCAGCGGTGGTAAGGTCGATATTCGCGCCACCAGCACCGGAACCGAGGTTGATCTTCTTGGTGTTTCGGTGGTTCTTAATTCCCTGCGCCGGGTAGGACTGAACCTGAATTTTTGAATCGCCGTTGAGGTAGTAGTTGACGCGCTTCTGGTTGAACTTGCGCATCTTCGCCATCTGCGAATCCAGCACCAGATCAATGCCTACAGAGTTAAGGCCAGCAGCATGACGCCAGTTAACGCCGTAGCCAGCAGTGAACACTGGAATCGGGTCGCCGTCGCTCGCGTAGTCAGTGTGGTCGAAGGAGAACGGCGCCTGACCATCGATGCTTACTGACACGTCATCGGCGATGTCGCCAACCACGTTATACAGCTTGGCGGTTTTACCGACCGGCAGCACCGTCTGAACTCCGATCAGGTCGTTCACGATTTCCATGCCAACTTCCTGATCCCGAAGTTGCAGCACCTGGTTGTCAATCTCAGCCCAGAAGTCACGGGAGAAACCGCCAACGGCGTTACAGGCCAGCATGTCAGGCGTCATGATTGCGCGGTTAGCCGCAATGATGGAATCGTTCTGTAGGTTCCACATGTTGCGGTTTGCCCACAGCTCACTCCAGTGCCCGCCAAGGCGGGAGTTAGTCGCCAGCGTCTCTTTTGAGAAGTACATATGTTTTTGTCCTTTTGTTACGCGCCAGCAGCGGCGGCAGTGCCAACGCGCATGCGCACGCGGATGAAGTCGGTGGTGCTGGCCGCGATGGTGTATTCATCCTGGCTGTATCCGATCACTGAATCAGTGTCATCGGTTGCCAGGGTAAACTGACCGGCAGTACCCAGCTTGATCGGGCTGTCTTTTTTATACGCACCAGGCAGGCAGCGCAGCGCCAGTTCACGACCTTCTTCGACGTAATTGCCGACAGCCGAATCACCGGCAGGGATTGATTCGGTGATGGTCAAGCCCTGGTGATAACCGACATCGATGATGTACAGGCGTCCGGTTAGCGCAGTGGCCTGAGCGAATTCATCGGATGAGTTGATGGTTGCGGCGGTACCCGGAAGTAGCGCTGCGGCCGTAGTGCGAGTTTCGGTCTTGTACAGAGACTGACCGTCGATATTAACGCGACGATAACGTGGCATTATTCCGGCTCCTTACTTGAAGTGTTCGTCTGCGGCAGGTGCGCCGGTTTCTTTGTGCTGTTGAGCATTGTTGGCGCCCAGCGGAGCAGCTTCGCCCAGCGACTTGAACATTGCGTCCAGCGCATCACCAGAAAGCGCGTTGGCCACGATGTCGCCATGGACCTTGGCAACCGCATCACGTTTGGCTTTCTCTTCAGCGCGTGAGTTGGCGGTCAGGGTGTCAGCGAGTTGCTTCTGGTTGGCCTGTAGCGCATCAACCTTTTCCGCGAGAGGCTTAATAGCCGCTTCAGTATTGGTCGCAACAGCCTGGCCGATCATGCTGCCGATTTGTTCCAGTTCTTCTTTGGTTAAAGGCATGTCGCCCTCCGTTTTGTGGTTTGGTGCAGGCTGTTCCTGCGGTGTGAATAGAGCTTTGAATTTGTTAGCGACGACTGCCACCCACGACTCCTGGCGCGCTACTGCGGTGCCGGTATCGTCGAAGGTGATAACGCCGCCCTCAGACTTGTAGCCAAACACCTCAGCGGTGCCGCCGTTGCGGATGATTACCGCTTGCGAGTCAGTGAAGTCAGCAATCCAGGCGTATTCATTCTGTCCCGATGCAAACTTCGCTTTGGCTGCGCGATCGAGACGCTGTTCGCGCTCCCGGCAGGATTCGCCAACCAGCGCGCCTGAGTTCGCCTTAAGCGGTTGCGCCAGATCAGCGTTAACCATCAGGCCCACGCCCTGCTCAGGGGTTGCCGCCCCGACTTCATGCAGCAGGATTGCGTCGTGGTCCATGCTGTAGATCTTGGCTACCCAGTCAGCACCAGTGGCACGTTGTTGCTCGTTCGGCTCAAGCTGATCGAGGAATGCGGCCACGCTGGTATGAATCGGCGGAACGTCTTCGCCGCGCTCAATGGCAGCGACGCGTTCAAGCAGCTCCCTGCCACCTTCCGACTCGCTGGCGCGGGCAACATCTACCCACTTTTCGAGGTAGATGCGATTACCGGACTTCTTAACATTGCGGTTCCACGCCCCAACGAATCCTGTGCACAGCCCTTCTGGAGAGAATGCAGACACGAACTGGCCGTTAACCTGTGGATGCCCCAATGGTGCCAGAGTGCCTTCCAGCCCCTGATAGTGGGCGTCGATTTCTTCCGCTGTGTACAGCCCGCCATTCATTACGACGTTCGCCGGCAGCGTGTAGCTCGGCAGCACCAGGTGCTCACGCCCGTTGTACGTTTCGCGCCGGATTGACTGGCTGTTCACCTTCGTGGTGATGTTGACCTGCATAGGCATAGTTATTTCTCCGCCCAGGCGTAACCGCGCGCCTGCATCGATTTATATTCCTGTTTGAGTTTCGTGATGGTGTCCGGGTATTCCGGGTTCCCGTCCGCATCCACCAGTACCGACTGCTGGCTGCATTTGCAGTTGATGGAGTTGCCATCTTTGCTGTACCAGTCACGCACCTCTTCGTTGGTGTAGAGGTGGGCATGGCGCACTGCGTGGGTATGTCGGGTTGTCGGTGACAGAGCCGAGATGTGAACCAGAAGCGTTTTAAGGCCGTAAAGGTCATTCGCCTCCTGGTCTTCATCCCACTTAGCCCGGCGCAGCGCGTTAGTAACTTCAGTTCGTGCTATACGGTTTGCCCGGCGCTTCTCGATGCCGGTCTGGTCTGTCAGGTTGCGGGCAATGTCCAGCGGATTGAGACCACGGCCCACGCCATCAGTCAGCACGCGCGCCATGTCGCGTTTAACGTCAGCTGTCAGCCCCTTCATTTCCTCAAACACACGCGCATGCACCAGCGCCATGCGTTGCTGATACGGGTCGCTTGCGAGGATGGACGCTAACGACTCACGACCAGCAGCGTACACCGGGGATTGCTGGCTGAGGTTGTAGAACGACTGCCCGGTCCCTTTCTCCGAAGCAAGGTCGATGTACTCGTAAAACCACAGGTCGTAATCGCCACCTTCAAGCAGCACCTGATCAACCAGGTAACTGGCATCGTTCAGGATGATGGAGAGTAGCGTTGGGTTTAGCTGGTATTCGTATCTGGCGTTTACTGCGAGTGAGGAAGGTATTTTGTCGAGTGCTGATTTGTACGCTTTGCCAATCTTACTCATCCGCCTGGCGAAGTCTTTCATTGCCCGGCGTTCCAGCGCATCGGCCCCGGTCGGATCCTGATAGTTACGCGGCAGAATCGGTGGCTTCGTCTTCTTCGTCGCCATCCTCTTCTCCTAAAGGCTCTTCGTCTTCATTGTCATAGCCCGCAGCCGTGCGAATCTCTTTACGACTGAACGCGGGTTCATCGCCGCTTCCCTGCATGGTCTGGTTAATCTCGCCCATGGTCTTGGCGTTGGTGAGCTTCTCAGTACCGGTCTGTTCGTTCAGGTCATCCCAGATAACTGCTTTCTGGCTGACTGAGTCTACGATTTGCAGATCGATAAGCTTGTCGCAGAAGTCCTCTATTTCGAAAGAGAGGTCTACGCGGCGCGACTGACAACGAGCATTAAAGTATTTCTGGTCTTCGGTGCTGGACCGCTCAGCCTGCTGGTTACCAACCAGAATACGCGTAGGAATATCAACTCCTGCGGCGGCTGTTTGCAGGTTTACGTTATAGGTTGGAGACGGATCAGAAACCGGAGAAACGAGGGAGGTTACGCTGGCCCCCTGGAGAGAAAGCAGCACATCATTTCCGCGATTCATCTCGCGAGCAGCGTCATTAAATTTATCCTGCAACTCATCTACTTTAACGCCGTACATAGATGCAATGCTGCCAAAGTCGATTTCCTTGTCGAAACTAAGTGCTAACTGGCGAGCGGCGTTCTTCAGGAATGACTCACCAGACCCCCCCTCTACCTTCTCCAGGCTCACAAAGGCGTTATAAGCTGGCTCAAGGAAGCCAATAGCATCGTCTGAGTAATCACCAAGGATGAAAACGCGATCGGGGTGGATATTGACTTGAACCATTCGGCAACCGTTCGGCGTACTGCCACATCATCGGCTGCCCGTATGTCTTCGAGTTCAGGCCAGTGTCCCACTCGCTCACCGTGAGCGATCCGGCCCACGCCACTGATATTTTCTGAAGGCCTCGCCCTTTGGTTACCGGAAGGTTCCAGTCTTTTTCATCGCGGACGTGCAGAAGGATGCCTGCATAACGACCGACAAGGCGACGGCGATCCGCCTCGGCAAATGAGCGCCAGAACCGGTTGTTGAATACCTGCTTTGACTTGTTTTCCCAGGCGGTTTCGTTTTCGCTCTCGTCGGCATCGTCACCCTCGATGATTTCCGGGTTAGTCTGCCAGCATTTGCCCACCAGTTTCTCAACTGCACCGTGAGCGATACCACCGCGACGGTACAGGGCGTAGAGGTTTTCGTAGGTGACCTGCTCAGGGAAGCCATACTCGCACCATGCTGAATGGCGCTTATTGTCCAGCCCCATTGTAGGCGCCATCAGCCCCATACGGGCGCGCGCCATCCGCGCATCGTTCAACGCATGGTTGACGGCGAGAGTTAATTTGTCAGTCATGGTTTGTCCGTTTGGTTAGCGAAGGCGTTTCGGAATCATCATTCCCACAGGTTGCGATCCATTCAGTTCTGTCAGTGCGTAAACCATCGCATCGAGGCGGTCAGGTGATTTCTTCGCGGTGGCGGGGATGTATTCCATCAACTGGTTCTCCAACACGTAGAGATTGCCGTGATTTGCCACTCGCCCCTGTTCGTAGAGCGCCGATATCGGCTCCGCGCGGGCATACTTACCTTTGCTGGCATGGACACGAATGATGCGACCTTTAAACCCGGCGTTGCGGAGTGTCTCCTCCGCCATATCTCCGCCCTGGTTCGTCTCAATAATTATCGCGTCAGCTTCGTGTTGCTCATAAGCCGATATGGCTTTCTTGGCCCATCCAGCAGGTGAATATTTACCGCTGTAATCGCCATCCACAGAGAACTGCTTTTTATCACCAGCACCATATGAGCTGGCAGCGACAATGCCTGTTTCATCGCTTTCGTCGCTGTTTGTTGCCTGCGGGTCAATGGCTACGACAGTGCGAACCTTATCGTGATGAATTTGCAGTTCGCGTGCCGCGCTGATCATCGCCTCTGTCCACAGAGCGCCTTCTGCATTAAACCTGCGAGGCTTCTGCATATACTGCGCTTCGGCAGTGCGTCTGTGAGAGAACAGTGATACGCGGTGCGATTCATTGTGCTTGAACGGCCACAGCCAGCCATCAGGCAGTCCGTGGTCAATCGGTATGGCGTGGGTATTTTCAGGGTACTGAGCAGCGTATGGCTGACTATTGTCGATAATCACCGGCAGATTCAGGTGATGCCATTTCTCACCACTCCCGCCACGCAGCAGATAGCCGCTCAGGTCGTGGTAGTGAATGCGCTGCATGATGACAATCATCGGCGTCGTCTCGATCGCCAGTCGTGATTTGATTGTCTCGTTAAAGCGGTTGTTTACCCCGTCGCGGACGATCTCGGAGTAAGCGTCATCTGGCTTAACCGGGTCATCGATAATCAGCGCGCCCTGCCAGCCCGGTTCCATATGGCCGGCACGAAAACCGGTAACCTGCCCGGCAGCAGACGACGCATAAACGCCCCCGCCATGCTCAGTCCACCACATCGCCTTGCTGTCTGCGTCATCGCGCAACGACATCGGCCACATCGACTGGTAGGCCTGCGACTTAATCATGCCGCGCGCGGTTGAGGAGTTCAGCAGTGCAAGGTTGTGCGAATAGGACAGGTGCATAAAGCGGGCCCGACAGTTCAGCGCCAGTCCGCGGCCCATCATGTTGATGGTCGCCAGTTCCGTTTTCGTGTACCCAGGCGGGACGTTGATGATCAGGCGCTGAATCTCACCATCAATAACGCGATCCAGTGTTTGCTGAATCACCTTGTGGTGAGGCGCGACAATCATCTTGCCGCCGGTGCGCTGCTTGAAGAAGTATCGAGCGTAATAGAGCCCGTCCTCTTCACATTCAATTTTACGGGCGTAAGCCTTTTGCTCAGCAGTCGTCATCCTCCAACATCTCCCGCCGGGCAGCCTTGTACTCTTCTTTGGTCAGCGTAGCCATTTCGATTGGCCCACCGTTCTTGCCTGTATGCTCATGAGTGGCCTGCTCTTTGAAAGCCATCACATCTATGTGCTTACCAAGCAACTCAAGGTTCTTCACTTTATCAGGCCACTTAATCTTCTTAAGTAGCCCGACCATTTCACGTTCTTCCCCGCGGCCTTCAAACATCTCAGCCACATCGAAGCCGCTAAGGTATCTCCGCCAGGATGAAGGCCACTCGCTTACTGGCCTCAGAGTCATGTCGTCTTTGAGGATGTCGAGCACGTCCATCTGGTCAATCTCAACGAGACGATTCAGGACATATGTCGCATTTATGCCAACCAGATCATTGCGTTGCGCTTTAAGTTCGGCAATTCTGGACTGGATGTCAGGTTTTGACAGGTTTTCGGACGCAGTGCGGTTAGCAGTCTTAGCGCTGTACCCCGCCCGAATAGCCGCTTGCGTGGCGTTTAAATCGATGAGGTACTCGCGACAAAACATCTCTTGCTTGTCGGTGAGTGCCATTTTAATACCTTTGTGAGGTGCTGATGGGGAACGTGAAAATTTACGCTGGCTTGGTTAACGGCGACCTTATGCCAATCATTGAGGATAGAACCTCTGAAGAAATCGTTACTGCCTTCACAGGCGATGACACTGGCGCACCATCAACATCTGTGACGATTGAGGTGATTACCGAAAGTGGATCAAAAGTCAAAATTTACATACCAAATAGTTCAGCTCAGGCAAGTGTATCAGTGGACGGAAAACGAGTTTAAACTACAACAGTTAACCGATGCTGAAGTACGCTCCAGTCCGGTTTCGTCATGCATAATCCTTATAACGCTTTGAATTGATAAGGGACTAATATGATTCAAAATTTATTGTTGGAAGCAATAAACCATGAACGAATGCATCAAAAATTGTACGAGCTTAATACTTACTTCTACAACCGTAAGCACGAAACTCAGATTCGTGATGAATTAGTAGTTATCATAAATCAGATAAGTTCGGTTATTGCTATAAGTGAGCATCCAAAACTTAGAACTGGCGCTGTAGATTTATCGATCTATGAACGGCCATTATCTTGCGAAGACGAATGCAGTATTGCAACAATAGAGTTAAAGCATCACTATCCAAAAGATTTACTATATGAACAGGTGCAAAAAGACATTATCACAGACCTCTCAAGGTCCGTTGTTTCACAAACATCTCATTTTGTTCATGTAATTCAACAAAGAACCGTTTCTTCCCATCCCAAAATTGGGAAAGTTAAGTTCCTCGAACGCGATGCCGATAACATATCACCCTATGTGAAAACCCTAGAAGAATTGGCATGTTTCCCACAAGATTGTCAGAAAAAATCAGTTTGCATTGAGGTGCATGGAACAGTGATGTCCACATATACGTTCAACATTTACACCTTACGACTGAACACATCACCGTTTACCAATTTAGGCTGACGTCGTGACATCTTGCCCGTGAAGGTTTCGCCTGTTTGGGTGGTCAGGGTGATTTGGTAGATGCTGGACATGATTTAGCCCTTCAGGTTGAAGCCATTAAAAAAGCCACTAGGATGGAGTGGCCTTTGTGATGGCAATCAAAGCCCTGCCAACTAAGGGGATGAGGGCT
>ERZ772818.1237-NODE-1237-length-23071-cov-6.331943_pt1 | contig 23071 bp, 19 predicted proteins | sample MGYA00580837_ERZ772818 | MGnify/ENA primary metagenome ERZ772818 (study PRJEB29015, sample SAMEA2737671) | human gut metagenome | biome: human gut; feature: human-associated habitat; material: faeces | place: China | collected 2012 ...
CATCTCCAAGGTTAGAGCAGCTTCCTACCTCGAAGTATTTCTTCTGTCTTGGTGACCATGCCTCAACGTCACAGGATTTTACTTTCAGATCTGCCAGATCTCCGGAGCAGCACTCAAGTGTACGGACCGGGATATCCATAGAACGGAACAGATCTACTGTGTTCTGCCATAATTTGTCATACCACATCTTGCTCTCTTCTGGTTTACATACAACGATCATTTCCTGTTTCTCAAACTGGTGGATACGGTATACTCCTCTTTCCTCGATACCATGTGCTCCTTTTTCTTTACGGAAACATGGAGAATAACTTGTAAGTGTCTGTGGAAGCTGATCCTCTGTCAGCATTGTATCGATGAATTTACCGATCATGGAATGCTCACTTGTACCGATCAGATACAGGTCTTCACCCTCTATTTTGTACATCATGGCATCCATCTCTGCAAAGCTCATAACTCCTGTTACTACATTACTTCTGATCATAAATGGAGGAATGCAGTAAGTAAATCCTCTGTCGATCATGAAATCTCTTGCATAAGAAATAACTGCAGAGTGAAGTCTTGCAATATCTCCCATAAGGTAATAGAATCCATTTCCTGCTACTTTTCCGGCACTTTCAAGGTCGATTCCATTAAAGCTTTCCATAATATCTGTATGATATGGAATTTCGTAATCAGGTACGACCGGCTCACCGAATTTTTCAATTTCAACGTTCTCGCTGTCGTCTTTTCCAATTGGTACAGAAGGATCGATAATATTTGGAATAATCATCATATTCTGTTTGATTTTAGCTTCTACTTCTTTTTCTTCTTTAGATAAAGCCTCTACTCGTTCTGCATTTTCCTGAACTTTTTTCTTTAACTCTTCTGCTTCTTCTTTCTTTCCCTGTGCCATACATGCACCAATCTGTTTGGAAATCTGATTCTTATCAGCACGAAGAGCCTCTACTTCCTGTTTAATCTCACGGTTTCTCTGATCTAATTCGATAACTTCATCAACCAGTGGAAGCTTATCATCCTGGAATTTATTTTTGATATTCTGTTTTACGACCTCCGGGTTATTTCTGACAAATTTGATATCTAACATCTCTCATATCCTCCTTATTTTTCAATAATCTCGCTTTTTTCAATCTTTTCTATATCATGGAAGATGGCTTTATCCAGTGCCTCTGCCTCTTCCTCAGCAAGCTCTACATAGCTTTCACCTTTTACGATTTCTTTCACATAAGTGTAACATCCTTCACGACTGTGCATTGCATTGATGATCCAGCCGCTGTCATTTCCATCCAGCATAGCAAGTGCAAAACTCAGTTTTCCACCCATCTCGTTAAATGCATCGTATTTTACAATTCCAACTTTCTGGTAATTTGTCTCTAATTTACGGTTTAACTCACGGATTTCTGTTCTGTTCTGCTTTGTAAACTTAAGAACCGCCTCTGCTTCCTCGAATTTATCTTTCAGACTCTGCTCAAGGGATTTTCCATCTTTCCCTTTCATAAATGTTGCATAGCTATTTTTCAAACGATTGTATTTCATGGTTACATTTACATATAGTATAAACAAAACTACGAATAGAATCAGCATAAACAGGAAAATAAATGCTGGATCTATCCCCAGTGCATTCAGTATCTTGCTTTCCATATTATTCTTCCTTTCCAATGCTCATAATCATATCGAACATTCGTTCTAATTCCTCATCAGAATAGTATTCTATCTCTATTTTACCTTTTCCATTTCCTTTAGATGCTATACTAACTTTTGTACCCATAACTTCTTTCATTTTATTCGCAAGGTCTTTATAAATGAAATCATTTACGGTCTTTACTTTTTCTTTTGGCTTTTTCGGATTTTTGATTTCTTTTACAAGCTTTTCTGTATCACGTACACTTAATTTTTCATCAAATATCCGGTTTGCCAGATTATACTGTTCGTCCTTATCGTCAATTGCAAGTAATGCTCTTGCATGTCCGGTCGAAATCATGTCATCAATAATCATTTGCTGAACACGCTCGTCCAATTTCAGAAGTCGCATAGAGTTTGTGACTGCAGTTCTGCTTTTTGATACACGCTCGGCCACTTCATCCTGTTTCAGGTTAAATTCTTCCAACAATCTCTTAAACGCCATTGCTTCTTCAATTGGATTTAAGTTTTCTCTCTGGATATTTTCAATTAAACCGATTTCTACTATTTCCTGTTCTGTATACTCTTTTACAATAACAGGGACTTCTTTGACTCCGGCCTGTTTGGCAGCTCTCCAACGTCTCTCTCCTGCAATAATCTCATAATAATCTTTATTCTTTCTTACAAGAAGCGGTTGCAGTACTCCGAATTGTTTGATTGAATCTGCCAGTTCAAGAATTGCATCTTCATCAAACTTTTTACGCGGTTGATCTCGATTCGGTTCAACCATATTGATTTTCATCATTTGAATACCCGAACCTGACTCAGACTCCCTCTTTTCTTCAGCCGGCTCTTTTGCTAATGGCTTATTTGATTTCTCAGGAATCAAACTATCAAGTCCTTTTCCCAATCCTTTTTTCTTAACAGCCATGGAAACCTCCTTATTTTTTATTCTTCTCTTTCGATAACCTCATCGGCCAATCTCATATAGCTTTCTGCTCCTGTTGATTTTGGATCATACTTATTAATTGGCAATCCGTAACTTGGTGCCTCTGCCAGTCGAATATTTCTAGGAATTATAGTTTTATATATATTCTGTTGCAGATTGTCTTTTACATTCTCAACTACCTGAAGAGATAGATTCGTTCTGGCATCATACATTGTAAATACGACACCTTCTATTTCCAATTTTGAATTCAATCTGTCTTTTACTAATTCAACTGTATGTATTAACTGGCTGAGTCCTTCCAATGCATAGTACTCACACTGAATCGGTACAATAACAGAGTCTGCCGTAGTCATAGCATTAATCGTCAGCATACTCAAAGATGGTGGACAGTCTATAATTACAAAATCATACTGATCTTTTACCTGATCAATTGCATTTCTAAGAATATATTCTTTATCATCTACACCAATCAATTCAATTTCTGCTGCTGACAAATCAATACTGGTCGGAATAATATCAAGATTTTCAAGAACTTCTTTATTAATTACATCTTTGATATCAACTTCTCCAATAATCAGTTCATAAATAGACTTTTCCACAGAATCTTTATCTACACCCAGACCACTGGTGAGATTTCCCTGTGGATCCATATCAACAGCAAGAACCTTTTTCCCTTTTTCAGCAAGGCAAGCTGCAAGGTTGATAGATGTGGTAGTCTTACCAACTCCGCCTTTCTGATTAGCTACGGCAATAATTCTCCCCATATTATTAATTCACCTTTCATTCTACATTTCGTTACAAGTTATAGTATACCACAAATGTTTCACGTGAAACATAGTTTTTTGTCTGAATTTGTGAAAATAAGGATATAAGATTTAAGAATGCCTCGGCATTCTTACTGCGAGGTGCACGTCATGCAATTGCATGACATACTTCTACTACGCTCCCATTACTTTTATTCTCGTGTTGAGAGCAATGAATCTGTGCTTTACTCTTTTTAATGTTTCACGTGAAACATATTATATATGTAAGAGCAGTGGCTGATATATAATAGAAAAAGGACTTTTTCAAACATAGGTTATTTTTCATTTCATTGTGAGTATAGTGTTATATCAAAAATTGTTGTCTGAGTCTCGTAGAGACGAGTTTAATTTTAATATAATTTATACAACGCACTAATGAATTAAGATGGACGTTCTTATCTTCACTTCTTTTCATGTTTCACGTGAAACATATTTTTATACACAAAATAGTTGTGGATATGAAATAGAAAAAGAGAGTCCTCAAACTTAGGTTGTTTTTCAATTCATTGCGAGTATAGTTTTATATCAAAAATTACTGTTTTAGTCTCGTAGAGACGAGTTTAATTTTTGATATAATAATATACGACGCAGCAATGAATTGAAATGACCTGTTTGAGAAAGTCCTTTTTCTATTTACTATTACTATTATACTTTTATATAATGTTTCACGTGAAACATCTCAATCTTATAATGGTTCTTTCGCCGGCAAGCCTGCTTTTCGTGGATATTTCTTTGCAGTATTCTTGTTCTTCTTTATTTTTACAAATGATCTTCCGATATCTGTATCTGGCAACTGGAATTTTACTACTTCTTCGATTTTTCCACCTAATATCTGTACTGCTTTTTTTGAGTTGTTTAACTCTTCATCAATTTCTCCGGATTTATAAGGTATAAAACATCCACCTACTTTTACATAAGGAAGACAATATTCTGATAAAGTCGCCAGATTTGCTACTGCACGGGAAACACACAGATCATATTGTTCACGGTAATCTTCTTTCTTCGAAAAGTCCTCTGCTCTTCCGTGTATTGTTTCTATATTTTCCAGCTCAAGTTCATCTATAACAGCATTTAAGAACTTAATTCGCTTGTTCAATGAATCTAATAATGTGATTTTTATCTCTGGGAATACTATTTTTAGTGGAATACCTGGAAATCCTGCTCCAGTTCCTACGTCAATAATAGACGTTACATTATCAAATCCATTTACTTTTACAATAGACAAGCTATCCACAAAATGTTTCATAACTACTTCATCATATTCTGTAATTCCTGTGAGGTTCATAACCTTATTCCACTCTACAAGCATTTCATAGAATTTGATGAACTGAGATACCTGTTTATCCGTAAGTTCTACAGATATCATTTTCATATTTTCGATTAATCTCTGTTCTTTATTTTTCATATCTGTTCCTAACTATTTTCATTCTTCTATATTCTTCTATTTATCCATATTAATTCAGTTCTTCATATATTAATTTAAAAATATTCTCGGCATTCTTTTTGCAAAATACGCACAATATACTGATCTCGAATTATTTTACCTGCCGCCTAGATATACAAGTAATACAGATATATCTGCAGGTGATACTCCGGAAATTCTAGAAGCTTGTCCAATAGAAACCGGACGGAATTCTTTTAATTTTTGAACTGCTTCAATTCTAAGACTCTTCACCTGATCATAATCTATATTTTCTGGTATTTTCTTATTTTCAAGTTTTTTGAACTGTTCTACCTGTTTTTTCTGGCGTTTAATATATCCATCATATTTAATTGATATATTTACCTGCTCAGAGACTTCTTCTGACAAATCTTTTGGAAATTCCGGTCTTGCCTCATCGATTGTAGCAAGTACCTGATAAGTTAATTCCGGTCTTCTGATAAGTTCTGCCAGTGAAATTCCGGAATTTAGCGGCGTGCTTTGGTACTGCGCAAGTAAATTCTGAACCTTTTCACTTGTTCCTACATGCACATGCTCTACACGTGATACTTCTTCTTCAATCAGTTTTTCTTTTAATTTTAAACGTTCATATCTATCCTGTGAAATTAATCCGATTTCGTATCCTATCTCCGTCAGTCTTTGATCTGCATTATCTTGTCTTAGAAGTAACCGGTATTCCGCTCTGGATGTCATCATACGATATGGTTCATGACTTTCTTTTGTCACCAGATCATCAATCAAAACGCCAATATATGCCTGAGATCGATCTAGCACAACTGCTTCTTTTTTCTGAAGCTTTCTTGCTGCATTGATACCTGCAATCAATCCCTGGCATGCAGCTTCTTCATAACCGGAACTTCCATTGAACTGTCCTCCGCTAAATAACCCTTCAATCTCTCTGAATTCCAGTGATGGCTTTAACTGTCTTGCATCTATACAATCGTACTCAATTGCATATGCATTTCTTACAATCTTGGCATGTTCCAGACCTGCAACAGATCTATACATATCATACTGGACATCCTCCGGTAAAGAACTGGACATACCTCCGATGTACATTTCATTTGTATCAATTCCTTCAGGCTCTATAAATACCTGATGTCTGTTCTTGTCCGCAAATCTTACTACTTTATCCTCAATAGATGGGCAATATCTCGGTCCTGTTCCTTCTATCATTCCGGAATATAATGGAGAACGATCCAGATTATTACGGATAATCTCATGTGTCTTTTCGTTAGTGTAGGTTAACCAGCATGGCACCTGGTCAATCTGAATATCATCCGGATTAGTGGTAAATGAAAATGGTGTAATTCTTTCATCACCATACTGCGCTTCCATTTTACTAAAATCTATAGATCTTTTATCGATTCTTGCCGGAGTTCCCGTCTTAAAACGGTACATGTTAATTCCAAGATTCTTCAGACATTCTGTCAGATGATTTGCAGCCTGCAAACCATTCGGACCGGTTGCATTACTAACCTCACCATATACACATCTCGCACGGAGATATGTTCCGGTACACAATACGACTGCTTTTACTCGATATATACCCCCAGAGAGTATCTGAACACCAATAACTTTTTTCTTCCCACTTTCACAGACTTCTTCAGTCAGGATATTTACCACTTCCGTCTGTCTGACATCCAGATTTTCCTGGTTTTCCAGCACTCTCCTCATTGTTCTGCTGTACTGTTCCTTATCTGCCTGGGCACGCAGTGAATGTACTGCCGGTCCTTTTGATTGATTCAACATCTTTGACTGAATAAATGTCTTATCAATGACCTTGCCCATCTCACCGCCAAGAGCGTCAACTTCTTTGACAAGATGTCCTTTTGAACTTCCTCCAATATTCGGATTACAAGGCATCATGGCAATACTCTCCACGCTGACGGTAAATACTACTGTCTTAAATCCCATTCTTGCAGCCGCCAGAGCTGCCTCACAGCCTGCATGTCCTGCTCCAATTACTGCAATATCATATTCGTCTTTATTTTCCCATACAGAATTTGCTGAATATTTCATTGACCAAATCTTCTCCTATCGTCTCTCCGGTTATACTTCCAAGTTCTTCGTAGGCATCCATCAGATCAATAGAATAAAAATCTTCCGGCATACCCATATCTATGCTTTCTTTTACCTTTTTTAATGCCTCATAAGCATTGTTCAATGCTGTTTTATGTCGCACATTTGTAATATAAATTTCATCGTTAAAAGATATTTTTCCTTCAAAAAACATCTCTTTCAATGTCTGTTCCAATTCACCGATTCCCTGCCCGTTTTTCGCAGATATCTCTATAATTGCAGGAAAAATCTCACAATTTTCTAACTGATTAATCTCGGAATATTTCTTCTTTATCTCGTCTTTTCCAAGGATTGTATTAAGATCTGCTTTATTTAACAGAATAATAGCTTTTCTGCCATGGATCATACGCATAATATCATCGTCATTCTCATCCAGTGGCGCTGATGCATCAATGACATACATGATAAGGTCGGCATCCTTTGCATTTTCCTTTGCACGGTCTACACCAATCTTCTCTACCACATCCTCGGTATCACGGATTCCTGCTGTGTCTACGATATTTAATGAGATTCCCTGCAGATTCATATGCTCTTCCAGTACATCTCTCGTTGTTCCGGCAATCTCAGTTACAATTGCACGCTCTTCACCTAATAACACATTTAACAGGGAAGATTTTCCGGCATTTGGCTTTCCAACGATGACTGTCTTAATTCCTTCTTTGATCATTCTTCCATCATCACAAGTGGATAATAAATGTTTCAAGCTCTTCATATGATCTTCCACGACAACTTCAAGCTTCTCGCCATAACCGTCCACACTGATGTGTTCCGGATCGTCTAGTGCTGTCTCGATAAATGCTGTATGATACAGAATTTCTTCACGTATTTTTTGGATTTCTTTCTTAATATTCCCCTTCAACTGGCTGACGGAACTTCGAAGTGCATACTCATTTTTTGAAGAAATGAGATCTCCTACTGCCTCTGCCTGGGACAGATCCATCTTTCCATTTAAAAATGCGCGCTTTGTAAATTCGCCTGGATCTGCAGGTCTTGCGCCATATTTTATCACCGTCTCCAAAATTCTTCGCACAACATACACACCACCATGGCAATTGATTTCCACAGTATCTTCTCCTGTATAGCTGTGCGGTCCACGCATCAGCATCACAAGCACTTCATCAATCGTATCTTCTCCGTCTACAATATACCCGTAGTGAATGGTATGCGTAGGCTGTTTTGACAGCTTTTTTTCATTTTTCCCTTTATATATGCGCTCTGCAATCTCGACAGCTTCTTCTCCACTCATTCTGACAATTCCAATTCCGGAATTACTCATGGCGGTAGATATGGCTGCGATTGTGCCAGACTCATTTCTCATTCTATATCCTCCCTGTTATTTTCACCTGTACACATGACGCCTTACGAACTACTTCGTAGAATTTCCTGGCATCATTATTTTATTGTACAAAAAAGCAGAGGTTTTTTAAACCCCTGCTTTGTAATTTTATCTTCTATTTGTCGTATTTCTCATAATTATGAGAGCCACCGGATCTTCTTGCCAGTGTTACAACGACTTTTCTGTAAGGCTCTTCACCTTCACTGTGTGTAGATACAGCCGGATCAGACTGCAGTGCTGAGTGAATGATTCTTCTCTCATATGGATTCATTGGCTCAAGTGCAACTGTTCTTCTTGTTCTCTTTACCTTGCTTGCAATGTTCTTTGCAAGATTCTCAAGAGTCTCTTTTCTTCTTCTTCTATAATCCTCTGTGTCAAGTTTTACACGAACGTATCCATCCTGCATCTTGTTAGCTACACGATTGGTAAGATACTGAAGAGAATCCAGTGTCTGTCCTCTCTTACCGATCAGGATACCCATGTTCTTACCTTCCATAGTGATGCTCAGTGCACCTTCCTCATCAACTGTAGAAGTAACCTTTACCTCTTCCATATTCATGGCATTCAGAACATCTTCTACAAATTTCTCACAAGCTTCAATTGTAGCCGGCTCAACTTTTGCAAGTTCTGTCTCTTCTCTTACTTCTTTTTTCGGAGCTTTTTTGAAATCTTTCTCTTTCTTATGCTCTTTCTTAAATTCATTCTTAGTCTCAGTTTTTACTGGTTCTTTTTTCTCTGCATGCTCTGTCTTCTCAACTTTTGCTGCCTTTTCGACCTTTACAGGTTTCTCTTCTTTTTTCTCAGCTTTTACTTCGACTACAGGCTCTTCTTTTCTGCGGGCTTTGATAACGGCCTGTTTTCTACCGAATCCAAGTAAACCATTGCTTCCTTTTTCGATAACTTCATAATCAAGACGATCACTTGTTACTTCTAACTGAACTAACGCTTCTGTAATCGCATCATCAAGATTCTTTGCTGTTACAGTAATGTAATCCATGAATATATGCCCCCTTACTTATTCTCATTAAAATTCTTAACCATGTTGGCTTTTGAAGCAAGACTTCCCGGTTTCGCATTTGCTCTTGCTTTTTCGAGCTTTTCTTCTCTTTCTTTATCAGGCATAGAAGAACTCTTTGTTGCAGAAGATTTGATACTCTTTGTATTTGTCTGAGCCATAGCGTTGATCTTCTCTGCTTTTTCGCCACGTTTTTCTTTCTTCTTCTGCGCTTTTTCTTTATTCTTCTCAATCATGTCATCCACTGACATCTTACTGAGATGTTTGTTGATAAATACCTGCTGAACCATACGTACGATTGCACTGACGATCCAGTATATACCGATACCAGTCGGTAATGTAAATACCATAACCAGTGAGAACAGAGGCATTGTCATATTCATAGTTCTCATTGTTGCTGCTGTCGGGTCATCTTTATCTGCCGGTCTGTTAGAACCATTTACTGCCATAGACAGTTTCATATTCAGATACTGTGTAAATGCAGATAATACCGGAAGTAAAATTGCTGTGATAACCAGCGCTGCCGCTGAATATCCCATTGTCTCTCCGCTTTTTGCCATGCTAAGCATGTTACCCGGAGTGATTGTCATATCCGGAATTGTGAGAAACTTATTTGCCTGAGCTGTAATATTTGGTACGTAATCAGAAATACTGTAAATGACCGGATACAATGCGAACAAAAACGGCATCTGGATCAGTAACGGAAGGCATCCTCCCATCATAGATACGCCATACTTGTCATACACCTGCTGTATCTCTTCCTGCTGCTTCAGCATTGAAGCCTGGTCTTTTTTGTTCTTGTACTTCTTCTGAATAGCCATGACTTCCGGCTGTACAACGGCCTGCATCTTAGATGATCTCTGCTGATTAATTGTCATCGGCAGCATCAGGGTATATACAAGAATCGTATACAGGATAATAGATATACCAACCAGACCGGTGTCACTTGGAAGTGCGCCATCTAACATCGTATAGATAAAATTCATGACTTTACCTAATACCCAGCAAATCTGTCCGACAATCGGCCAATTTGCTGCACTTAGTAAACTTCCTACCATCTCTTTTTCCTCCATCGGATTTTGTAATTCTTTTTAAGGAACAGGGTCATATCCTCCTTTTGAAAAAGGATTGCAACGCAAGATTCTCCAGGCAGCAAGAAGACCTCCCTTAAAGGCCCCATACTTTTCAATTGCTTCTATCGCATATCTGGAACAGGTCGGATAATACTTACAGGAAGAATATCCTTTTGCTCCTGATAAATACTTTTGATAGAATCTGATGATACCAAGCAGAATCTTCTTCATCACGCAATTACCCCTTATATATATTATGAAGACGTGCCAGGTGGATCAGTGCGCTCTCTATGTCGCGGTAATTCTTACCCTTAGCTGCACCTCTTGCGATAACTACGATATCGCGCCCACTGCTGAACATGTCTTCTTGTAGCCGGTAACTCTCTCGGATCAACCTAGTTAATCGGTGTCTTACGATACTGTTTCCCACTTTTTTACTTACAGATATTCCCAATCGATTACCTTCCGTCTGATTCTCCAGTACATACATGACAAGATACTTGTTCGCATAAGAACTTCCTTTTTTATATACATGTTGAAAATCCTTATGTTTTTTCAATGATTCGGAATATTTCATGCTTTAATCTCCTATTTTTTGAAAGAAGAAAAGGCCACATATATGCGGCCTACGCTGATAATTTCTTTCTTCCTTTTGCTCTTCTTGCTGCAAGTACTTTTCTTCCGCCTGCAGTACTCATTCTTGATCTGAAACCATGTACTTTAGATCTTTGTCTCTTTTTTGGCTGGAATGTCATTTTCATAGATATCCACCTCCTTATATTTTTCCAAGGGTTGCCCCATATTTTTTCTTAAGACATCAGCTTTGATTATATAAAAAAAATCTTGATACGTCAAGCATTACCGATGATTTTCTTTACTTTTTAATTGCTTAAATACATATTTTGATGTAAAATAGATAAAGAGTAGACTTGGGAAGTAGGAGTTTGTTTAAAATGAACGAAGTGAAAGAAAAATGGCCTGAGATCATCGAACATTTACGAGTGGAACACGAGCTGCTGAATGTATCCTTTAATACGTGGATAAAGCCGCTTAAAGTTTACGATGTCATCGATGACACTGCTTATATTCTTGTGAACAAGGATTCCAGTGTTGAATACATCGATAAGAAGTACCGTCTCCCACTCATGGTATGTATTGCTGAGATTACAGGCAAAGAGTACGAGATACAGTTTGTATCGGAAGATGACGATAAACTGAATGAAATTCATAATGCATCTATTGATAACGGTCAAAAGAAAAAGACGAAGTCCTTAGCAGAGAAAGCAGGGCTGAATCCAAAATATACTTTTGATACTTTTGTTGTAGGCGGAAATAACAACTTCGCTCATGCAGCTTCACTGGCCGTTGCCGAATCTCCCGGTGAAGTGTACAACCCTCTCTTTTTATATGGAGGTGTTGGACTTGGAAAAACCCATTTGATGCATTCCATTGCACACTTCATTTTGGACAAGAATCCGAAGAAAAAAGTATTATATGTAACCAGTGAGACGTTCACCAACGAACTGATTGATGCCCTGAGAAATGGTAAAACAGCCGGTAATGAATCTGCCATGCTGAACTTCCGTGATAAATACAGGAACATTGATGTTCTGTTGATTGACGATATCCAGTTTATAATAGGTAAAGAAAGTACTCAGGAAGAGTTCTTCCATACTTTCAATCACCTTCATACACTTGGAAAACAAATCATAATCTCCAGTGATAAACCTCCGAAAGATATCGAGACACTGGAATCCAGACTCCGCACACGTTTTGAGTGGGGTCTCATTGCTGATATCTCATCTCCGGATTATGAGACACGTATGGCAATTCTCCAGAAGAAGATTGAACTGGATCATCTTGAAAAATATAACATTAAGAATGATGTACTGGACTATATTGCAGCCAACGTCAAATCTAACATCCGTGAGCTGGAAGGTTCTCTGAATAAACTCATTGCCCTCTATAAGCTCAACAACAATAATAATCCGATTGATATTGCTCTTGCAGCAGAAGCATTAAAAGACATTATCTCTTCTGATAATAGAAGAGAAGTTACTCCGGAACTGATACTTGATATCGTTGCGGATCATTTTGGTATCACCGTTGCTGACCTTAAGAGCAAAAAACGTGATTCGGAGATTGCCGTTCCACGTCAGATCTGTATGTATCTGATGCGTACTATGACCGATACTGCCCTGAAAGGAATTGGTGCAGTTCTTGGAGGTAAAGACCACTCCACTGTCAAATATGGAGTAGAAAAGATTGCCAAGGATATCGAATCAGATGAGATGATGGCGAATACAATCAATATAATAAAGAAGAAAATCAACCCGGCTTAGGATTTTCCATATAGTTATCCACAATTTATCCACATTATCCACATTTTGGAATGTTTATGTGGATAGTATGTGGACAGAGCGTGGAAAATCCTCCGATTCATTTGGATATAGTGTGGAGAAGTGATTTTTTGTCCATTTTTCCAAAAAGCAACAAAAATGTTTTCCAAAGCAGTTCCACACATTTTCCAGTTTAATTTCACAGACTTATCAAAGCGCGAAACGCCTGAGTTTACTGGGCGCGCAGGGGTTTTCCTCTTATCCACAGCCCCTAAGGCGAATAAGGCGGAAAAAATTTATTTATTTCTATATATGCGTAACGTGGGAAAGGAGTTTTACACATATGAAAATCGTATGTAACAAATCAGACCTTGTAAAAGGAGTTAATATTGTTTCTAAAGCTGTTCCTGGAAAAACAACAATGCCAATATTGGAATGTATCTTAATTGATGCAACTACTGACATTATTAAGTTGACTGCCAACGATATGGAACTTGGCATCCAGACAGAAATTGCAGGTGAGATCATTGATCGTGGTATGATCGCCATTGATGCAAAGATTTTTTCTGAAATTGTTAGAAAACTTCCGGATAATGAAGTTTCTATAGAAACTGATGACAGACTTCAGACAACTATTGTGTGTGAAAAAGCAAAATTCGATATTTCCGGAAAACCTGGCAATGAATTTGCTTATCTTCCAATTATTGAGAAAGATGATTCTATAGCAATTTCACAGTTTACTTTGAAAGAAGTTATTCGTCAGACTATCTTTTCTATTGCTGATACAGAAAGCAACAAATTAATGACCGGAGAATTATTTGAAATAAAAGATAATGTTTTAAGAGTTGCATCTTTGGATGGACATCGAATTTCTATCCGTAAAATTGAATTGAAAAATCCAGTCAGTGATTATAAGATGGTCGTACCAGGTAAAACTTTAATTGAAATTAGCAAAATTTTATCCGGTGAAGCTGAGAGTATGGTTGAAATTTCTTATACAAATAACCATATTGTGTTTGAATTTGATAATACAATCGTTGTTTCCAGACTTATCGAAGGCGATTATTTTAAAATTGATCAGATGCTGTCCAGTGATTACGATACAAAAGTAAGAATTAACAAAAAAGAATTCTTAAATTGTATCGACCGCGCAACACTTCTCATCAAAGAAGGAGATAAAAAACCGATCATCATTGACATCCAGGATGAAATGATGGAGTTAAAAATCAAATCTCAGATCGGATCCATGAATGAAGAGATTATGATTTCCAAGGATGGAAAAGATCTTCTGATCGGATTCAATCCGAAATTCCTGATTGACGCACTGCGTGTTATTGATGATGAAGAGGTTACACTTTATCTGATGAATGCAAAAGCACCTTGCTTCATCAAGGATGAGACAGAAAGCTATATTTATCTTATCCTTCCTGTAAACTTTAATGCAAATGTATAATAAATGCATAATTATGCGTAAATACTAATATTATTCATAAAAATGCATGAATAATTATACATTTATTCATTTTTAACAAATGTAAAGGAGCGACTATGGAAATAATCAAATTGCGTGATGAATTTATAAAGCTTGGGCAGGCATTAAAAGCAGCCGGTCTTGTTGAATCGGGCGTTGAGGCAAAAGAAGTCATCCAGGACGGACAGGTGTCTGTAAATGGAGAAATTGATACTCGCCGTGGAAGAAAATTATACGGCGGGGATGTTGTATCATTTGGCGGAGAAGCAATCAAAATTGAAGATTAAATCTTTGAAACTGAAAAATTTTAGAAACTACGAACTTTTGAATCTGGAATTTGATGGCAGCACCAACATTTTCTACGGGGATAATGCCCAGGGAAAGACGAATATTCTGGAGGCTGTCTATCTGTCCGGGACGACGAAGTCCCACAGAGGAAGCAAAGACCGGGATATGATCCGGTTCGGGGCAGGGGAATCACACATTGAGGTGATTGTTGAAAAACGCGGGATTCAGGATCAGATTGACATGCATCTGAAGAAGAACCGGCCGAAAGGTGTTGCTATTAATAAGATTCCGATACGCAAAGCCGGAGAATTATTTGGCATTGTAAATCTCGTATTTTTTTCACCGGAAGATCTGAACATTATAAAAAATGGTCCGGCGGGAAGAAGAAAGTTCATAGATTTAGAGCTGTCACAGCTTGATAAAGTATATTTTAATCATTTATCCAATTACAGTCGGATCGTAAATCAGAGAAATCATTTACTAAAAGACAGTGCATACCGGCAAGATGCAATGGAGACTCTGGACATCTGGGATCTCCAGCTTGTTCAGTATGGCAATGCAATCATTGCGAGGAGGAAACAATTTGTTGACGAAATGAACGAAATTGTTTCCGGAATACATAAGAAACTGACTGGCGGTAAGGAAGAAATCCGTCTGATTTACGAACCGAGTACGAAAAACATGTCTCTTGAGCAGGCTCTTGAGATGAACAGACAGCGAGATATCAGGATGAAGAGTACTTCGGTAGGGCCTCATCGAGACGACGTCTGTTTTATGGTCGGGAATCTGGACATCCGGAGATTCGGATCCCAGGGACAGCAAAGGACCGCAGCATTGTCATTGAAACTGGCAGAAATCGAGCTGGTGAAAAGAGTGATCGGAGACACACCGGTTCTGTTACTTGACGATGTGTTGTCTGAACTTGACAAACACAGGCAAAACTATTTATTAGACAGTATTCATGATATACAGACACTCATTACCTGTACAGGAGTGGATGAATTTGTAAATCATAGATTTGAAGTCAATAAAGTATTTCATGTCCAGAACGGACAAGTGATAAAGGAAAACTAGGAGGATTAGCATGGCTACAGAAAAGGTACAGCACGAATATGGCGCAGACGAAATTCAGATACTGGAAGGACTGGAAGCTGTAAGAAAGCGTCCGGGAATGTATATTGGAAGTACCTCATCAAGAGGTCTTCATCATCTGGTATATGAGATTGTTGATAATGCGGTTGATGAGGCGTTGGCAGGATTCTGTGATACCATTCACGTAACGATTAATCCGGATAATTCCGTTACTGTCACAGATAATGGACGTGGAATTCCGGTCGGAATCAACCATAAATCAGGACTTCCAGCAGTTGAAGTTGTATTTACGGTGCTTCATGCCGGAGGAAAATTCGGTGGTGGAGGATACAAGGTATCCGGAGGACTTCATGGAGTAGGTGCATCTGTTGTAAATGCGCTTTCTGTCTGGCTGGAAGTTGAAATCTGTCACGAAGGAAAAGTATACAGACAGCGCTATGAGCGAGGAAAAGTTGCAAAGAAGCTGGAAGTCATCGGAGAATGTGAGCCGGGAAAGACAGGAACAAAGGTCACATTCCTGCCGGATGGAGAGATTTTTGAGACAACAATCTTTGATTACAGCATTTTACAGCAGAGATTCCGTGAGATGGCATTTTTGACAAAGGGACTGAAGATCGTTCTTCGCGATGAAAGACCACAAGAGCCGATTGAGAAGACTTTCCACTACGAAGGTGGAATCAAAGAATTTGTTGAGTATCTGAACCGCAGTACGACTCCGCTTTATGAGCAGATCATTTACTGTGAGGGAATCGTCAACAATGTATCTGTTGAAGTTGCAATGCAGCACAATGATTCCTACAATGAGAACAGCTACGGATTTGTAAATAATATTACGACTCCGGAAGGCGGAACTCATATTGTCGGATTTAGAAATGCGTTAACAAAGACATTTAATGATTACGCAAGAAAGAATAAACTTTTAAAAGATAATGAGCCGAACCTGACAGGTGAGGATATCCGTGAGGGACTGACTGCAATTATCAGTGTCAAGATCGAGGATCCTCAATTCGAAGGTCAGACAAAGCAGAAACTTGGAAACAGTGAGGCAAGAGGAGCAGTTGATAATGTTGTCAGTGAACAGCTTCAGATTTTCCTGGAACAGAATCCTCAGGTCGCTAAAGTAACAGTTGAGAAGTCTGTGATGGCACAGCGTGCGAGAGAGGCTGCAAGAAAAGCGAGAGATCTGACAAGAAGAAAATCAGCTCTTGATGGTATGTCACTTCCTGGTAAACTTGCAGACTGTTCTGACAAGAATCCGGAAAAATGCGAAATCTACATCGTAGAGGGAGACTCCGCCGGTGGTTCTGCAAAGACAGCCAGAGACCGTGCAACACAGGCTATCCTTCCACTTCGTGGTAAGATCCTCAATGTTGAGAAGGCAAGACTGGATCGAATTTATGGAAATGCGGAGATCAAAGCCATGATCACGGCATTTGGAACCGGAATTCATGAAGACTTTGATATCAGCAAATTACGTTATCACAAGATCATCATCATGACCGATGCCGACGTGGATGGAGCACATATCAGTACACTGCTTCTGACATTTATGTACAGATTTATGCCAGATCTGATCAAAGAAGGATACGTGTATCTGGCACAGCCGCCACTTTATAAGCTCGAAAGAAATAAAAAAGTTTGGTATGCATACAGCGACGAAGAACTTGACAGCATTTTGCAGGAAGTTGGGCGTGATAACAATAATAAAATTCAGCGTTACAAAGGTCTTGGAGAGATGGATGCAGAGCAGCTTTGGGATACCACTATGGATCCGGAGCACCGCGTACTCCTTCGTGTCACAATGGATGATGAGACAGCAAGCGAGCTGGATCTCACATTTACAACACTGATGGGAGATAAGGTAGAGCCAAGACGTGAGTTCATCGAAGAAAATGCACAGTATGTACAGAATCTTGACATTTAAACCTGACATTTAAATATCAGCGAAATATTTTCGCTTTGCAGAAAGGAAAATAGATAAATGGAAGACAATATTTTTGATAAAGTCCATGAGGTCGACCTAAAGAAAACGATGGAGACCTCCTATATCGATTATGCCATGAGTGTTATTGCTTCCCGTGCGCTTCCAGATGTAAGAGACGGATTGAAACCTGTACAGAGAAGAATTCTTTACTCCATGATCGAGCTGAACAATGGACCGGATAAACCGCACAGAAAATCAGCCCGTATCGTCGGTGATACAATGGGTAAATATCATCCGCATGGTGACAGCTCCATTTACGGAGCATTGGTTAATATGGCTCAGGAATGGTCTACCAGATATCCGCTCGTTGACGGGCATGGAAACTTCGGTTCTGTGGACGGTGACGGAGCAGCGGCCATGCGTTACACAGAGGCAAGATTGAGTAAGATTTCCATGGAACTGACTGCTGATATCAACAAAGATACGGTAGACTTCATGCCAAACTTCGATGAGACGGAGAAAGAGCCGGTTGTACTTCCGGCAAGATTCCCGAACCTTCTGGTGAACGGTACATCCGGTATCGCCGTAGGTATGGCAACGAATATCCCGCCGCACAATCTTCGTGAGGTCATTGACGCAGTAGTTAGAATTATCGATAACAAGATTGCAGATAAAGACGAGACAACAATGGAAGAAATCCTTGAGATCATCAAGGGACCAGACTTCCCGACCGGTGGAGAGATTCTTGGTACAAGAGGAATCGAGGAAGCATATCGAACAGGACGTGGTAAGATTCGTGTACGTGCCGTAACGAACATTGAGACGATGCCGAATGGAAAGAGCCGCATCATTGTTACAGAGCTTCCGTACATGGTCAATAAGGCCCGTCTGATCGAGAAGATCGCAGAGCTGGTACGTGACAAGAAGGTGGATGGAATCACAGACTTAAGTGATCAGTCCAGCCGTGAAGGTATGCGTATTGTTATTGAACTTCGTAAAGATGTCAATGCAAATGTATTGCTGAACCAGCTTTACAAACATACACAGCTTCAGGATACATTTGGCGTGATTATGCTGGCACTGGTCGGCAAACAGCCAAAAGTCATGAATATTTTAGAGCTTCTTGGATATTACCTGAAGCATCAGGAAGATGTTGTGACACGTCGTACAAAGTACGAACTGAACAAAGCAAAAGAAAGAGCGCATATCTTAAAAGGATTATTGATTGCGCTTGATAATATTGACGAAGTTATCCGGATCATCCGTGGTTCCAGTACGGTACAGGCTGCAAAAGCAGAACTCATGGAGAAATTCGAACTGGATGATGTTCAGGCTCAGGCTATCGTAGATATGCGTCTGCGTGCTCTGACAGGATTGGAAAGAGAGAAGCTTGAGAAAGAATATGCAGAACTTATGGCTCAGATTGAGAGACTGGAGGCAATTCTGGCAGACGAAAAATTACTTCTTGGAGTGATCCGTGAAGAAATCCTTGTCATCAAGGACAAATATGGCGATGACAGAAGAACATCCATTGGATTTGACGAGTATGATATTTCCATGGAGGACTTGATTCCGAAGGAGAATATTGTAATTACCATGACAAAGCTTGGTTACATCAAGCGTATGTCTGATGATACATTTAAGGCACAGAATCGTGGCGGTAAGGGAATTAAAGGTATGCAGACTCTGGATGAAGACTATGTGGAAGAGCTTTTCATGACGAATACGCACCACTACATTATGTTCTTTACGAACACCGGACGTGTCTACAGACTGAAAGGTTACGAGATTCCGGAGGCAAGCCGCACATCAAGAGGAACTGCAATCATCAACCTGCTCCAGTTAATGCCGGGCGAGAAGATTACTGCAGTAATCCCGATTGATTACTACCGCGACCAGGATTATCTGATCATGGCAACGAAGAAAGGTCTTGTGAAGAAGACATCTCTTCGCGAGTACATGAATGTAAGAAAGACAGGACTTGCCGCAATTACATTGCGTGATGAGGATGAACTGATCGAAGTAAAATTCACAGACAATAATCAGGAAATCATTCTTGCGACGAAGTATGGTCAGTGTATCCGCTTTAATGAGACCGACGTAAGAGCAACCGGACGTAACTCCATGGGAGTACGCGGAATCAACCTTGCAGACCGCGACGAAGTGATTGGAATGCAGCTTGTGACACAGGGACATGACCTTTTGATCGTATCTGAAAAAGGTATGGGTAAACGTACAGACATCCATGAATTTACAGCACAGAACCGTGGCGGCAAAGGAGTGAAGTGTTACAAGATTACCGAAAAGACAGGAAATGTCATCGGAATCAAGGCAGTTGACGAAGACGATGAGATTATGATCATAAACACAGACGGAATCATCATCCGTATGCTGTGTTCCGGAATCTCCGTACTCGGAAGAATCACATCCGGAGTCAAACTCATCAACCTGAAAGATAAAGAGACCGTAGCAAGTATCGCAAAAGTCAGAGACGAAGAAAAAGAAGAAGCCAAAAAGAAAGAAATCTTCGGCGAAGATGGGGTTGAAGTAGACCAGATCGATGTAGAATCACTGGCGTTAGAAAGTGACGAAGAATAAAAATTATTCTATCTGAGAAAAGAATACTTAATAAGACTATAAAAAAATCTGCAGCTGCAAGACATGAAAATCCGAGGCTGCAGATTTTTTTGTCTTGTATATCACTAAGGGACAGGGTAAAATGAAAAAAGAGATGAAAGGAGATCATTATGCGTTCAGTCGATGTAAGTATAGTTACGAGAAATATTAAAGAAATGTGTATTCAGGCGAATCATTTTCTGTCTGAGGATATGGATATAGCAATGAAAAATGCGGTGGAGACGGAGGAAGCACCGCTTGGAAAGCAGATTCTGACACAGCTTCAGGAGAACTTAAAGATTGCAGGAGAGGATATGATCCCAATCTGTCAGGATACCGGTATGGCGGTCGTGTTCATAGAAGTTGGTCAGGAGGTACACTTTGAAGGTGGAAGTCTTACGGATGCCATCAATGAGGGTGTGCGCCAGGGATATGTGGAAGGATATCTTAGAAAGTCTGTTGTAGGTGACCCGATTATCCGTGAGAATACGAAAGATAACACGCCGGCAGTTATTCACTATAACATTGTGCCGGGGGATAAAGTAAAGATTAAAGTTGCTCCGAAGGGATTTGGAAGCGAGAATATGAGCCGTGTCTTTATGCTGAAGCCTGCAGATGGGATTGAAGGTGTGAAGAATGCAATTCTGACAGCTGTTCAGGATGCGGGACCGAATGCCTGTCCGCCGATGGTAGTCGGTGTCGGAATTGGTGGTACCTTTGAAAAATGTGCTCTTATGGCAAAGGATGCCCTGACACGTGAAGTTGGCACACACTCAGACATCCAGTGGGTCAAGGATCTGGAAGAAGAGATGCTTGAGACGATCAATAAGCTTGGTATCGGACCTGGAGGTCTTGGAGGAACAACAACAGCTCTTGCGGTAAATGTTAATACATACCCGACTCACATTGCGGGACTTCCAGTAGGAATCAATATTTGCTGTCACGTCAACAGACACATTGTGAGGGAGGTATAGTCATGGAGAAGCATATAAAAGCACCAATCAGCAAAGAAGTATCCCGTAAGCTCAGAGCAGGAGATTATGTATACATTACAGGAACTATCTACACGGCGAGAGATGCCGCTCACAAGAGAATGGATGATGCTCTTAAAAATGGAGAAAATCTTCCGGTAGATATGGTTGGACAGACGATTTATTACATGGGACCATCTCCGGCGAGAGAAGGGCGTCCGATTGGTTCTGCAGGTCCGACAACTGCGAGCCGTATGGACCGTTATGCGCCGAAGCTTCTGGATCTTGGCCTCACAGCCATGATTGGAAAAGGTAAGAGAAGTAAGGAAGTACTGGATGCTGTCAAAAGAAACGGAAGCGTTTACTTCGCAGCAGTGGGAGGAGCAGGAGCGCTTCTTTCAAAATGTATTAAGACTTCTGAGGTCGTAGCTTATGATGATCTTGGAACGGAAGCTATCCGCAAGCTTTACGTGGAAGATTTCCCGGTGATCGTAGTCGCTGATTGCGAGGGCGGTTATCTGTACGAAAGTGCCATAAAGGAGTACAAGAAGATATGAAACGAATCATAATGATGGTTCTTCGGAACATTTTACTTGTTCCGTGGATGTGGGCAAAATTATGTTATCATGCATCCCACGTAGACAAATACACAGAAGAAGAACATTACCGGATGCTCCGGTTCATCACACACCGCGCTAATAAAGGTGGAAATGTGACCATAGATGCCCACGGGCTTGAGAATATCCCAGAAGAAAACGGCTTTATGTTCTTCCCAAATCATCAGGGACTTTACGATGTACTGGCACTTGTAGATGTCTGCCCGAAGCCATTTTCCGTAGTTGCAAAAAAAGAAGTGGAAAATGTGCCATTTTTAAAACAAGTTTTCAAATGTATGAAAGCATATATGATGGATCGTAATGATATCCGTCAGTCACTGCAGGTCATTGTAAATGTGACAAATGAGGTAAAGAACGGAAGAAATTATCTCATTTTCCCGGAAGGAACAAGATCTAAGATGGGAAATGAGATGCTGGAGTTTAAAGGCGGAAGCTTTAAAGCAGCAACGAAAGCAAAATGTCCAATCGTGCCGGTTGCACTGATCGATTCTTTCAAGCCATTTGACACTAACAGCATCGCACCGGTCACAGTGCAGGTACATTTCTTAAAACCGCTGTACTATGATGATTATAAAGACATGAAGACGAATGATATCGCGGAACTTGTAAGAAGTCAGATCCAGAAAACAATCCATGATTCCATTTAGCCTGTCGGAGTGTGTGGAGTTATGTTGGATACGAAGGTGATGTTGGAAATACATTAGAGCCAGTAGAGGACGATGAATTTCTGATATTTAATAACTATCACTTTATGATGATGAGCATAGATTATGCTCTTGCCACGATTACAGGAACTTATTCTTACACTGTAAAAGAGATTAATGAGCAGGGTGAAAATACCGTTAGTGATATTGAATATGATTCGTCTGTATATACCGTTACGGTAAATGTGGATGAAAACATGGATACGTCTATAACTTGCATAAAAAATGGAACAAATGTGGATAACTCATCCGAGAGTGTAGATGGAATCTCATTTGAAAATAAGATGTCTGTAACAGCAGCAGCTATTGATCCAGCGGTTAAGAAAGTATTAAATAATGCTGAACTTCAGCCGGGAGAATTTACATTCCAGTTATTTGATGAGAATAACAACTTGATCGATACTAAGAAAAATACAGACAATGGTTCTGTACTCTTTGATTCCATTATATTTGATGAAGTTGGAGATTATAATTACACAATTAAAGAATTGATTCAAATGGTTATATGACATTTGAATACGAAAGAAAATCATAATCAAAAATTTGTGGATATAGTAAAAACTGTGAAAACAGGAGATACAGCCCAGAGTGGATTATTTGCAATTCTTTCTGTTGCAGCAATTGTAGTTGTGATTATCGTACTTCGCAGAAGAAAAAATTCATAAAGTAAATGATTGAGGGGGCTGTGAAAAAAGAATAGTCCCGAAAAAAAGAAAGACCAAGAGTTTATATT
>ERZ772818.1238-NODE-1238-length-23068-cov-7.751749_pt1 | contig 23068 bp, 19 predicted proteins | sample MGYA00580837_ERZ772818 | MGnify/ENA primary metagenome ERZ772818 (study PRJEB29015, sample SAMEA2737671) | human gut metagenome | biome: human gut; feature: human-associated habitat; material: faeces | place: China | collected 2012 ...
GGTATGGAACCTGAACAAGAAGCCTTATCTATTGTTTCCTTCAAGGACTGAGAGGTCGCTCCCCAGTTAATAAATTAAATCCCAAATTAATTCCGATACTGTGTATTTTTATTACTGCAGCTGGCTCAGACGGCTGCGGAGTACAGGTCCGACGATGATCGCAATGATAATCTTCGCTGCGTCACCGGCAAGATAAGGAATTACTCCGACAGAAAGTGCTGCAACGAATGACATTTTCAACTGGATCGCAAGCCACTCTGTACCGAAGATATAAGTGACTGCCATACCGATGATCATACCGACAACTGCCAGAATTCTGTTCTTTGGAAATTTATCAACGAACAGTCCGGAAATCAGTGCAAGGAAGATGAAACCAATCAGGTATCCGCCGGTAGGACCTGCAAGCTTTCCTAATCCACCGGTAAAACCGGAAAATACAGGAAGACCGACAAGACCAAGTAACAGATATACGATGTAACTGATGGTTGCATCTCTAAAACCAAGTACATAGATACTGATCATGATCACCAGGTTGGTAAGACTGATTGGTACCGGGCTGACCGGAATCGGAATCGCCATAGGAGCGAAGATACAGGTGATTGCAGTCATCAAAGCAATCAGAACCAGTTTGCGGGTGGAAAGCTTTTTCGTTGTTGTGCTATTTACTGTGTTGTTCATAGTGGTAATTGTCTGCCGTATGACATGGCAGAACTCCTTTCCTTTAGTTTTATATCAAAAATATAACAGAAGTATAAAATAAACAGGATAAAATGTCAACTGTAAAAGATGGTTGGTTAACAATTGGACATGCACAAGCGTATGATGTTAACAAAAGCATACGATTTGAAAATGTATAGTATTGTGTAAACATTAAAATAAATAAAGAAAAATCAGATAATTCAACTGTTGGAATGAAATAATGGAAAATAAATAAAATTAATTGCAAAAAGTATTGACAAAATAAAAGCCGAATGATATTATATAATCAATCCAAAGGAAATCCAAAATAAACAAAAAAGAATTCCTGACGAGAAAGGGAATCTTGAAAATTGAATATCACATATTTTATAAGATGTATTTTTATTATAAATTCTCAATTCGTTTAAGAATCGAAAAATACAGGATATAGATATGAAATATCTGGTAAGGCATCGGATATCAAATATCGTAAAGTATATTGTAGAGAAAGAGAATGGATGAATAACGATTATAGAATGATATCAAGGGGATATGGATCATAATCGTAGAAGAGATGAGATAATAAATTCCAGCTTATATCTTAAGTGATAAAAGAAAAGTTTATCAAGGATGAAGAATATTTCATATGTCGGTGAGATATCGTTGATTGGAAATTTATGAAAAGGAGGCTTAATCCAATGGACACAGTAGAATCATCGAATCAATATGTTAGTGGTATGGCAGGTAGAAGTTCCCAGAGAATAAGCCTTTATTATAATAGATAAAAGGCCGGTAGAGGAGATTCGGAAAAATAGAACAGACGGAGAAAATATACACCGGACGATAAAAAGAACTGCAGACATATTGAACAGAATACCACATATTTAAAGATATTATTAATATGTGTAAAGAAACATGAATAGTAGATTTGAATGAATGTGCAAAGAAGATGAGTAAAAGATCATCGGAAAGCATACAAAGGCGACAGGGAATAAAAATTAAAAATCATTCTCCGATATAAAAATTAAATATGATAAAATTGAATATGTAACAGCCATCATAGGAAAGAATATGATGGCTGTTTTTTACGTTGATATCAGAGAGCAGCCGGCAGATATTTTACAGGGATAAAAAAATTGTAATTTTTGTAATATTTTTTTAACATATTTGGCGGGATATTTTGACAATAAACAGGTCATATGATAAACTTATATAAGTAAAATTGTAGGGAAATACGCTTTTTTAAAATAAACATTTGAGGTGAGAAATATTGGATAAATATGAATATAGGGTGAAGACCGAGCAAATGCTTGATCATCTGGAAAAGAAGGAGTACCAGCAGGCAAAGGAAATTGCTGATGGTATAGACTGGCGAAGAGTAAAGAATGCGTCAATGCTCAATACAGTCAGTGAGATTTATGAATATAACGGTGAGTTTAAGAAGGGGAGAGATATACTGTTCCTGGCATTTGACAGAGCACCGGGAAGCAGAAAAATTGTATATCGTTTAGGCACACTGGCACTGAAGATCAAAGATATCAGAGAAGCAACGGATTGTTATGAAGAATTCGTAAAGCTGGCACCAAAAGATCCGAATCAGTATATTTTAAAATATAAGATTCTGAGAACACAGGGGGCATCGCTGACAGATCAGATTACAGCACTGGAAGAATTTAAAAAAGCGGAATATATTGAAAAGTGGGCATATGAACTTGCCAAATTGTATGATGAAGCCGGAATGACAGCAGAATGTCTGGAAGAATGTGATGATCTGATCTTGTGGTTCAGTGAAGGAAAATATGTATACCTTGCAATGGAACTGAAGATGAAGTATAAGCCACTGACACCACTTCAGCAGGAGAAATATGACAGCCGTCCGGGAGCGGTTAAGAAGAAACCGGAACCGGAGAAACAACCGGAATCAACACTGGAAGAAGTGGATGACGAGAATGAATATAATGAAGGTACAGAAGAGACTGTTGACGTACAAGAAGAGCCGGTCAGAGAGCCAGTGACAGAAAGAGTTGATGAATCTGAAGTTCAGGAAATTCCTCCGCAGGAAGTACCGATGCAGGAAACTGTTGTACAGGAAGAGATTCCACAGGAAGTGCCGATGCAGGAAACTGTTGTACAAGAAGAGATTCCGCAGGAAGAGATTGTAGAAGAAGCTGCAGAAGAAGTCGTGGAAGAAGAACCGGTATATACTGAACCGGAAGAGGCTGCGGAAGAACATGGATCAACGATCAAACAGGTTGTGACGGGAGCTACTTTGGAGGAAGCTTTAGCGCAGGGCATGGCGGTTGCCAATGGCATTACAATTGAAGAAGAAGCAATGAAAGAGCGTGAAGATGAGATTCTGGCGAATGGTCAGATGATGATCGATGATATTCTTCAGAAATGGGAAGAAAAACAGAAAGACCACGAAGCAGCAATCGAGAAGCAGAAAGCAAAAGATGAAGAGCGTCTTCAGAAAGAAAGAGAACAGGCTCGTATCCGCCAGGAAGAAGAACGCAGAGAAGTTGAGAGAAAAGCGGCGGAAGCTGAGGCAAGAAGAAAAGCCGAGGAAGAAGAGGCAGCAAGAAAGGCGGCCGAAGAAGAGGCAAGAAGAAAAGCCGAGGAAGAAGCAGCAAGAAAGGCAGCCGAAGAAGAAGCAAGAAGAAAAGCTGAGGAAGAAGCAGCAAGAAAAGCGGCCGAAGAAGAAGCAAGAAGAAAAGCTGAGGAAGAAGCAGCAAGAAAGGCAGCCGAAGAAGAAGCAAGAAGAAAGGCCGAGGAAGAAGCAGCAAGAAAAGCGGCTGAAGAAGAGGCAAGAAGAAAGGCCGAGGAAGAAGCAGCAAGAAAGGCGGCCGAGGAAGAGGCAGAACCGATAAGCAAGACACAGAGAATTCCGGATGATATTGTACGTCTGATGGAAGAAATGGGAAATGAAGAGTCGGAAGAAGAACTCTATGAAGAGGATTTTGAAGATGGTTCGGAAACGGAAGAAGACTTCATTGAAGGAATCGAAGAAGAACTTAGCGGAATCGATATGAGTGGAAGCAGTTTTGAAGAAGCCGATTTCGGTGATGAAGATTTTGAAGAAGCTGATTTCGAAGAGGAAGACTTTGAGGATGAAGACTTTGAAGAGGCTGATTTCGAAGGGGAAGACTTTGAGGATGAAGACTTTGAAGAAGCTGATTTTGAAGATGAAGACTTTGAAGAGGCTGATTTCGAAGAGGAAGACTTTGAGGATGAAGACTTTGAAGAAGAGGACGAAGAAGAAGCTGATTTCGAAGATGAAGACTTTGAAGATGAAGACTTTGAAGAAGCTGATTTTGAGGATGAAGACTTTGAAGAAGCTGATTTTGAGGATGAAGACTTTGAAGAAGCCGATTTTGAAGAAGAAGACTTCGATGCTGATTTTGCGGATGTAGAGGAAGAAGACTTCGACGATGATTTTGCAGATGTCGACGATGAAGAGACAGATTTTGATGACGAAGACTTAGAGATTGAAGACGACGAAGAAGCGGATGAAGAGTTAGAAATCGAAGAGCCATCGGAGGAAGAGATTCAGGCAAGAATCAAGAAATCTAAAGGCGGTGTTCCGTTCGATACAGGATTTGTTGTAACCGGAAGATATGATCTGAGTGCTACGAGTGAGATAGGTCTGAAAGCCGGACTTACAGAAGAACAGAAGAAGCTGTTCTCATATTTTGTACCGGTGAGAGGAATGAGCGAACAGATCGTTGAAGTACTTGATAACGACAGAAGGGCACAGAGAGAAGGAACATCCAAGACAGGTAACCTTCTTGTGATTGGTAGAAAAGGATCTGGTAAGACAGTCCTTGCGGTTGATATTGTAAAAGCAATTCAGAAACAGAGAAGTCTGAAACAGGGTAAAGTAGCAATCGTTACAGGTGAATCTCTTAATAAGAAAGAGCTTACGAATATTATTCAGAAGCTGCGCGGCGGAGCGATCATCATCGAGCATGCAGGAAAATTGAATGCGAGAACTGTAAAAGAGTTAAATTATCTGATGGAGAAGAAGACAGGAGAATTGCTCTTTGTACTGGAAGATCAGAGAAAACCTCTGGAGCGTCTGATGACAGCAAACCCGGAATTCAAGAAGAAGTTCAGTTCTAAGCTGGAGCTTCCGGTATTCATCAATGATGAGCTGGTAACATTCGGTCAGACATATGCGAAAGAGAATGGATACAAATTGGATGAGATGGGAATCCTTGCACTGTACAGCCGTATCGATGTAATGCAGAGAGAAGATCATGCAGTATCAGTTGCTGAAGTAAAAGAGATCATGGATGAAGCAATCTCACATTCACAGAAAGCAAATGTAAAACATCTTGCACGAAGAGTATTCGGCAAGGGAACCGACGATTCTGACAGAATTATTCTGAAAGAAGAAGACTTTAGAATTTAACAAAAACGAATACCTGTAAGAAGCTGTCGGGAACAGGATTTACAGGTCGGATTTTGAAAGAGTTTTGACAAACTAAACGGTCAAAGCTCTTTCTTTTTGCCTGTTTGTAAAGTATAATGTTCTTATAAATATGCAGCAGAATGCGAGGGGTAATTATGGCTGAAAAAAAGAAAAAACCATATGAAATAGGTGAATTGGATCAATACCTTTTCGGACAGGGCAATCATTATGAGATTTATGAGAAGCTGGGCGCACATCTGGTACAGAACGGAAAACAAAAAGGTGTGTATTTTGCAGTGTGGGCACCGCATGCGCAGGCGGTATCGGTAGTCGGAGAGTTCAATGAATGGGACACAGAGGCAAATCCGATGAAGAGGGAAGAGCCGCTCGGGATCTATACCTGTTTTATACCAGGTGTGAAGAAGGATCAGATGTATAAATATTGTATCGAGACTTATTCGGGAGAACAGATATTTAAGGCAGATCCATATGCCAATTATGCGGAGTTAAGACCGGGAACAGCATCCAGGGTCACAGATATTGAGAATATCAAATGGACAGATACAGAGTGGATGACACGTAGAAAGACCTGGAATCATAAGCACGAGCCAATGTCTGTCTATGAGGCACACATTGGTTCCTGGATGCGTCACCCGGGAAGGGAAGATGAAGGATTCTATACATATAGAGAATTTGCCAGGGCAATTACCAAATACATAAAAGAAATGGGTTACACACATGTGGAACTGATGGGAATTGCCGAGCATCCGTTTGACGGATCCTGGGGATATCAGGTGACCGGATACTATGCACCGACATCCAGATATGGGTCGCCGGAAGATTTTGCATGGATGATCAATTATCTGCATAGAAATAAAATCGGTATCATTCTCGACTGGGTACCGGCACATTTCCCGAAGGATGCACACGGACTGGCAGATTTTGACGGAACACCGACGTACGAATATGCAGATCCAAGATTGGGAGAACATCCGGACTGGGGAACGAAAGTATTTGATTTTGGAAAGAATGAAGTACGGAACTTCCTGATTTCAAATGCGTTATTCTGGGTTGAGAAGTTCCATATAGACGGATTGCGTGTGGATGCGGTTGCTTCGATGCTGTATCTGGATTACGGACGAAAGGACGGAGAATGGGTTGCAAACAAATATGGCGAGAATAAGAACCTGGAGGCGATCGATTTCTTCAGACATCTGAATTCTGTTGTACTTGGAAGAAACCCGGGAGCACTTATGATCGCAGAGGAATCTACGGCATGGCCGCAGGTTACCGGAGATGTAGAAGAAGGTGGACTGGGATTCAGTCTGAAGTGGAATATGGGATGGATGCATGACTTCACAGAATATATGAAACTGGATCCATATTTCCGAAAGGATAACCATCATCTGATGACATTTGCCATGAGTTATGCATACAGTGAGAATTATATTCTGGTATTGTCGCATGATGAGGTGGTACATCTCAAGTGTTCGATGTTGAATAAGATGCCGGGACTTGGATTTGATAAATATGCGAATCTGAAAGCCGGATATGCATTTATGATGGGACACGCAGGAAAGAAACTTCTGTTTATGGGACAGGAATTTGCACAGCTTCGTGAATGGAGTGAAGAACGGGAACTGGACTGGTTCCTGCTGGCCGAACCGGAACATCAGCAGATGAAGATGTGGGTAAAAGACCTCTTACATCTGTATAAGAGGCATAAGGCAATGTATGAGATGGATCAGAGCTGGGAAGGATTCGAATGGATCAATGCGGATGACGGATACAGAAGTATCTACAGCTTTATGAGACATTCGAAAGGTGCAAAGAAGAATCTGTTGTTCGTCTGCAACTTTACGCCGATGGCAAGAGATGATTACAGAGTCGGAGTGCCGAGAAAGAAACAGTATAAACTGATCCTGAACAGTGATGAGGAGAAATACGGCGGAACCGGAGCAGATCGTAAGAAGATATACAAAGCGGAGAAGAAAGAATGTGATGGAAGACCGTATTCATTCGCATACAAATTGCCGCCTTACGGAGTTGCTGTATTCGAGTTTTAATTATATGAAGTTAGTGGCAAAAAACTTTGATGCCTGCGGATAAAAATGCCGGGAAGTGTTGAAACTTCCCGGCATTTTTCGTTTTACTGTACATCTTTATTAATGACTGTATTTAGTTGGAAGAACTGTTGGCTGAGGAATCAGAAGCATCGGAACCAGAGGCATCGGATTCACTACTGTTTTGAGTGTTGCTCTGGTTATCAGACTGGTTATCTGTACTGTCATTCAATGAAGAATCATCAGCAGAGTTGTCTGTTGTGCCGTCATCTGAAGAATCAGCATCGTTGTTCATAGAATCGTTCTGTGTGTCGCCAGACGGCTCATCAGTGTTATCAGAGTTATCTTCTGTAATGGCATCATCGTTACTCTTGTCTGTATCGTCTTTCTTAGAATTGCTTCCACCGAACAGATCTTTGAAGAACTTCTTGATCTTGCCCCAGAATCCGCTGTCATCACTGTTGTCATCCGAAGTATCATCCGAAGCGGCATCCGAAGCGGCATCTGAACTGTCTGTGCTGTTGGAAGAATTGTCGGAAGAATCCAGTGTACTGTTAGTTACGACATCATCACCGAGTGCGCTGTCATCCGTGCCGTTAATGATTCCGCCATCTGAACTGTCATCCCCGCCGAAGATACCTTTGATAGAACTCCAGAGGTTGGAGAAGAATCCGCCACTCTTTCCGTCAATGTTATCTAATGTATTCTTCAGAGCTTTGACATCATAGTCATACTGGGAAATGTTTTTCATCAGATCGGAGATCTTGTCGATCTGTTCCTGTGTCAGCGTGACGTTGTTATCCTTGGCAGCGTTTTCAACTGCATTCTGAATGTCATCTGCATCCGTTAATTTGCCCTCGATCACATCTTTTTTTACATCGTTCATGACATTTTCCGCTTTGTCCTGGCCGATGTCATTGGCCAGGTCTCCTGTGGTGACAAGTTCATCGGTCGCAGCTGCTTTCTGATCGTCATTCAGAGTTGTTCCGGTGGCTTTCTCATAAGCCATCATGATACCTGTCAGTGCACCGGTTCCGGATACTTCGATCGGAGAAGCGGCAACGACATTACAGTTTTTAACACCGGATGTCAGAAGCGTACTGGAGATCATAGAGCTTGTAACATAAGTTAGGTTGGAAACCTTTACCTGGATTCCGCCGCTTGTGGTCGGTTCTACATAAGAACAGCTGTAGGTACGGGTACCGATTTGTTCGTCGGGAGCGACTCCTTCCAGATATTTTCTTTCGTCTGCATTGGTAACTTCGATGACTTCTGCTTTATCAGATGAAGTTCCGAAATACTCATACATAGAATTCTTCTGTGAATCAGTCAGATTGGCGCCAAGTGTTACAACTTTGGATGAATCTGCTCTTACAACCAGTGGTGCCGCAGTAGATCCAAGTACGATTGCCATGGCAACTGGTAATGCTCTTTTTAATTTTTTCATAATGCGTGGTGTGTTCACCATGCCCCCTTTTTATTAAATATTTTATCCCTGTTACTTTTTTAATATAACATAAAACAGTGTGTTTTCCTAGAAAATATAAATTAACTATTTCTAAAGATTTTCTGTAGATTGCGTCCGCATCTGCACAGTCAACAACTTCTGCAGGCGTGAGTCCAGCTCCTTTTGCGGTATCATTCCCTGCATGGTGGCAATCAGTTCCCGGTCTTTGAAAATGAGAAATGCCGGAAGAAGAGCGGTCTGATATTGCGCAGCAAGAAGTGCGGATTCAGAGGTCTCTACTTCAAAAAAGCAGATGCTGCCGAAATATTTCTTTTGATATTTCTTTTCCAGATCTTCTATGACAGGGCGCATCATTGCACATTTTCCACACCAGACAGCGTAGAACATGACTACAGCCAGTGTGGGATGCTCCGGTCCAGCCTTTGCCGGTGTATCGGAAGAAAACTGCCAGTGGTTCATCCGGCAGATATCAAAGTTCTGTGTCGTCAGATGTAACATAAGCTTCCACCCTTTCCATGAGAAACAGGAGCATAAGATATGCTCTCTATTAATATATGAAAGGAAAGGGAAGAAGTGCAGGCAGACAGGGTCGGTATATAAGTCCGGATATTGCAGCGTGTTATCTGCGCTTTGCGATCAGTTTACAGATCGGATTGCCCATAGAAGAGAACTTGGCTTCATATTCAGTCATAATATTGCCCTGATTCATCGTACTGTCGTTATGAAGATCATAGGATAGCTGATCCAGAACGAAAAGTTCGGAAGTTTCAAGTTCTTCTACTGAAAAGTCAAAGAGCGGCCGGTTGTCGGTTTTGAATTCTACCGTTCCATCTGCGGTCAGGACCTGGTCATAAAGTTTGAAGAATTCATTGGAAGTCAGTCTTCTTCTTGCATGGCGGGCTTTCGGCCACGGATCGGAGAAGTTCAGGTAGATACGTGATACTTCTGCCGGGGCGAATACGGTTGGCAGGTCATTTGCATCCATACAGATGAACCGGATGTTGGCAGGAGCTTTCCCCTCTGCTTCCAGTTCCTGGAATTTCTCAACGGCACGCAGCAGAACGCTGGAATAACGCTCAATGCCGATGTAGTTGATCTGTGGGTTTTGGGCTGCCAGGGTCAGAAGAAACTGACCTTTTCCCATGCCGATCTCGATATGCAGGGGCTGCTCTTTTTTAAACGTCTGGTTCCAGTCTCCGCGTAAGCTTTCCGGATCTTTCACAACTTCTTTGCAGGCTTCGAGAACGCTCTCTGCACGTGGTATATTTCTAAGACGCATACGTGTATTCCTCCTTATAATCACTGGATTTGCAAATCGTTCTTAGTTTAGCGTCTGTGCAGGAAAAAGTCAATGGAAGCAGAAATTGTCAGAAGAATTGAGAAGAAATAATACAATATATACAAAATAATTGTGGTAATTTAAAAAAATAGGTGTATTATTATAACATGGATAAAAAAATAACAATTATTTATTGTGAAATATGCGAAAAGGAGGGCGGCTTATGAACTCTGTAATTGAAAAATTGGCTGAAGTAGAGACGACGGCGGAGACGATCGTAGAGCATGCCAGACAGCAGAAGAGTGAAATTGAAAGACAGATACAGGAAGAAAGAGATCAATTTGACCGGGATCTGGAAGAAGAGACACAGAAAAAACTGGAGAAGATAAAAGAAAAGTCGCAGCAGGAAGTAGAGAAGGTCCTGGACCGGGAACGGAAGAAGAACCAGACTGCAATTGATGCGCTGAAGCAGGAATATGAAGAAAATCACGAGATTTATGCAGAGGAAATCGTAAGACATATGATCGAGGTGTAGTGTATGGGAAATGTGATGGCTTACAGTGGGATTACGACAAAGGTACGTGCAATGTCGGCAAAGCTTTTGGCAGCGGAGGATTATGACACAATTGCCGGACTTGGGACAGTAACGGAAGCAATTGAATATCTGAAAGAAAAGACGGCATATGCACCTTATGTGAACCGGATGGATATTTCTCTGTATCACAGGGGAAATGTGGAGAAGATCCTGTATCAGTCTCTGTTCGATGATTATTCGAGACTCTTCCGTTTTGCCGGAATGAAACAGAAAACATTCTTAAAATTATACTGGAAACGTTATGAGATTGATCTGATCAATTATTGTCTGAGAATTGTGTTCAATCATTATGACAAGCCGTTTGACCTGGAATATAAGAAAGAGTTTTTTGACAGATATTCACAGATTTCCATTGACCGGTTGATAACTTCGAAAAATATTGATGAGCTTGTGGATAACTTACGGGATACGGAGTATTATGATGCACTTGCCAGAATTAAAGATTCCGGAGCGGGAACGCTTTTTGATTATGATCTGGCACTGGATCTGTATTATTTTTCCACCATGTGGAAAAAGGGAAAAAGGGTTCTGAAAGGACATGAACAGAAGATATTTTTAAAAGATTACGGGACGAAGATCGACCTTCTGAATCTACAGTGGATCTATCGTGCGAAGAAGTATTATCATATGCTTCCGCCGGACATTTATTCGATGACGATCCCGATTCATTACCGGGTTCGTGTGGAAGAGTTCAAGAGCCTGGTAGAGACTCCGACACTGGAACAGTTCGAAACCGAAGTGGGAAAAACGTACTATGCGGGAAAGTATGATTATATGCAGGCAGATAAGACACTGGAACAGATGTACCGTGACTGTCTGCGGAAATTGTACCTGACCGATAAAAGGAATGATCCGTATTCGATCGCGATCGTCAATACGTATCTGTTCCTGAAAGAAGAAGAAATCTATAAACTAACGACAGCCCTTGAGTGTATCCGTTACGGTTTGACGAAGGGAGAGACATTAGGATACTTAGGAGGTGTGAATCAATGATTGTTAAGATGAAGTTCTTAAGCATCAGCGGACCGAAGAATGACATCGACCGTGTCTGCGAGGTGTATCTGTCGAAATACGAAATGCAGCTTGAGAATGCGGCGGCGGAGCTTAAGACGACCGACAACCTGCAGCCTTTTGTGGAAGTCAATCCATACAAAGAGCCGCTTGCGAAGGCAGAACAGTTCAGCGCACTGTTAGCGGATGAAGACCAGAGGATCGATGTATCGATGAATCAGGAGGATATGCTGAACCTGATCCGGGATGTCAATCATGACTATCTGGATCTGCTGGAGAAGAAAGAGTTAACGAAGAAGCAGGTAGATGAATACAAAGAAAAGCTTCTGATCATGGAGCCGTTCCGGACACTGGAATTGGATATGCAGAAATCATTAAAGTATAAATATATGAAAGTCCGGTTCGGACGGGTAGATGTGAATTATTACAAACGTCTGGAAAAATATTTGTTTGATGATTTGAATGCGGTATTTATCGAAGGCATAAGGAATGAAAATTATGTGTACGGATGTTATTTCGTATCGAATGCGGATTCCAGTAAGGTGGATTCGGTATTCAATTCCTTACATTTTGAAAGGATTGCAATTCCATCCGAATACATAGGAACGCCGGCGCAGGCCTGTGAAGAGCTTGAAAAAGAAATTGAAGAAAAACAGAAAGAGATTGCTGGGATTAAAAAACAGATCAGTGAGCTGATGGCAAAGAATGCCGCAAAGCTCCGAGGTGCGAAGAAGCGTCTGGAAGAACTGGCTACGAACTTTGATGTCCGCAAGCTGGCGGCAAGGATCGAAGAGGGAGATAATAAAGAAGACTATTATATCCTGTGCGGATGGATGGGCGAAGATGATGTGAACAAATTCCTGGCGGAATCGAAGAATGATGATAAGGTATTCGTTGTTGTAGAAGAAGACAAGGAGAAATTCTTCGGAGAGCCGCCGACGAAGCTTAAGAATCCAAGGTTCTTCAAGCCGTTCGAGATGTTCATCCGGATGTACGGGCTTCCAGCAAATGATGAGATGGATCCGACGATGTTCGTGGCACTGACGTATACATTTATCTTTGGTGCGATGTTCGGGGATGTCGGGCAGGGCTTATGTTTGTTCGTATTCGGCGGGCTTTTGTATCTGATCAAGAAGATCAACCTGGCAGGGATCATATCCATTGCGGGACTGTTCTCGACATTTTTTGGATTCATGTTCGGAAGTATCTTCGGATTTGAAGATGTGATACAGGCACGCTGGTTAAGACCTGTGGATGCGATGACGAATCTGCCGTTTATCGGACAGCTCAATACGGTATTCGTGGTAGCTATTGCATTTGGTATGGGACTGAATATCCTGGTGATGATCTTTAACGTGATCAACGCAGTTAAGAGTCATGATCTGGAAAATATGTTATTTTCCCACAACGGAATCGCAGGGCTGGTGTTCTATGGATTCCTGGTGCTGACGATCGTGCTTTATATGACGGGACATAAGGTTCCGGGTAATATCATGATGGTAATTTTCCTGGGGGTTCCGGTGCTCTTGTTCGTATTCAAGGAACCGTTGGGCAATCTGGTGACAAAGCAGCATAAGAAGATGGAAGAGGGAAAGGTGATGTTCTTCGTGCAGGCGTTCTTCGAACTGTTCGAGACGATGCTGAGTTATTTTTCCAATACCATTTCTTATGTGCGTATCGGTGCATTTGCTGTCAGTCATGCGGCGATGATGGAGGTTGTGCTGATGTTATCGGGCGCAAGTGCGGGGCATACGAACTGGATCGTGTTCGTGCTTGGAAATGTGCTGGTGTGCGGACTGGAAGGGCTGGTCGTCGGTATCCAGGTACTGCGTCTGGAATACTATGAGATGTTCAGCCGTTTCTATAAAGGAACCGGACGGGAATTTAAGCCGTTCCACAGTCAGAGTGACAGAAAGTAATAAAATTCAAAGATATATTTACAGGAGGACAAAAATATGAGCCTGACAGTTAGAGTATTATTCGTTGTAACATTGTTGCTGAGTATTGTAATTCCATTTGGATATTTTCTGATCGGACAGAGGACGAAGAAGCGTTATAAGAGGGCTATCGGCACAAATATATTCTTTTTCTTCAGCACTGTTCTGATCGCAGGAATCATGCTTTTTGCGGGAGATCCGGTACAGGCAGCGGAAGCAGCCGGCAATACGGCGTCAAACGCAACAGGATTCGGATACCTGGCAGCAGCACTTTCAACCGGTCTTTCCTGCGTCGGCGGTGGTATCGCCGTTGCAAGTGCAGCAAGTGCGGCTCTGGGTGCAATTAGTGAAGATTCCAGTGCACTTGGTAAGTCACTGATCTTCGTAGGTCTTGCAGAAGGTGTGTGTCTGTACGGACTGATCATCTCTTTCATGATCTTGGGTAAATTGTAAGATGAAGATGTATCTGATCAGTGATAATATCGATACTCTGACAGGAATGCGTCTCGCAGGGGTAGACGGAATCGTGGTACATGAAAGAGAAGAACTCCGGTGTGCGATCGAGAATGCCATGGAGGATAAAGATGTAGGTGTGATTCTGTTGACGGAGAAATTCGGAAGAGAATTCCCGGACCTGATTGACGAGATCAAGCTGGAGCGGACAATGCCGCTTCTGATCGAGATTCCTGACAGACACGGGACCGGACGTAAGAAAGATTTTATCACGTCGTATGTAAATGAAGCGATAGGGTTGAAATTATAGACAGGAAGAAGGTGGCACATTTGACAAACGAAGAAAAGATCACGCATATCCGCACGGCAGCGATGGAAGAGGCAAGAGCGGAGGCGAATGCGATCATAAAGCAGCATGAGGATGCGCTGAGAAGTGTGTTCGAGCAGCACCGGATCGAAGCCAGACGGCAGTCGGAGACGAGAGTGCGTGCGGAGAGTGTGACTGCAAAACAGCAGCTGAATATGGCGATGTCAAAGGCGCAGCTTGAATTAAAACGTGAGATGGGTAAGATACAGACAGAACTTAAGACAGAACTGTTCGAAGAAGTACAGTTAAAGCTTCTGGCATTTATGAGAACAGAAGAGTATAAAGAGGTTCTGATCCGTTATATAGAGAAAGCAGCACAGTTTGCATCCGGGATGGCGATGACGATCTATATCAATCCGTCCGATGCAGATAAGAAGACATATCTGGAGGAGCGCACGGGAATGACGCTGACGATCAGCAAAGTGGATTTCATCGGCGGTGTGCGTGCGGTTGTGCCTGAGAAGAATGTTCTGGTGGATTATGCATTCAAAGGGGCACTGGAAAATGAATACCAGAAATTCCGGTTCCGGGGAGGTGTAAAGGGTGAGTAGCGGAAAGACAGAAAAGATATATGGCATCAACGGCCCGGTCATTTACCTGAAAGGGAAGACGGATTTTAAGATGTCGGAAATGGTCCATGTGGGAGAGGAAAAGCTGGTTGGCGAAGTTATTTCCCTGGATAAGGACCGGACGACGGTACAGGTGTATGAGGAGACTTCCGGACTGCATCCGGGAGAACTTGTGGAAGGTACGGGAGCGGCAGTGTCGGTTACGCTGGCACCCGGTATCCTGAATAATATCTTTGACGGTATTGAGAGACCGCTGGAGCGGATCGCTGACAAGGGCGGGGCATTTATCACCCGTGGTGTCAGTGTGGATGCACTGGACCGCCAGAAGCTCTGGGAGACGCATATCACAGTGGCGGAAGGCGATATGGTACAGGGTGGAACGATCATTGCGGAAGTGCCGGAGACGCGGGCTATCGTGCACAAATGTATGGTTCCTCCGGGAGTGGAAGGAACTGTTATATCTGTGGTTCCGGATGGTGAATATACGATTGATGAGACGCTGGTTACGATTGAACTGTTCAATGGAGAAAAACGAGAATTTTCGATGACACAGCACTGGCCGATCCGTGTACCGAGACCGGTGAGCCGGAGATTCCCGGCAAGTGTGCCGCTGGTAACAGGACAGCGAATTCTGGATACGATGTTCCCGATTGCAAAAGGTGGAACGGCTGCGATCCCGGGAGGATTCGGAACGGGTAAGACGATGACCCAGCATCAGATCGCAAAATGGTCGGATGCGGATATTATCATATATATCGGATGCGGCGAGCGTGGAAATGAGATGACACAGGTTCTGGAAGAGTTTTCGGAGCTGGTCGATCCGAAATCAGGAAATCCTTTGATGGACAGAACGACGCTGATCGCCAATACCTCGAACATGCCGGTGGCTGCCCGCGAGGCATCCATTTACACCGGACTTACACTGGCGGAATATTACCGTGACATGGGTTATGATGTGGCGATCATGGCGGACTCGACATCCCGATGGGCAGAGGCACTGCGTGAGCTGTCCGGACGACTGGAAGAGATGCCGGCGGAGGAAGGGTTCCCGGCATATCTGGCATCGAGACTGTCGGCATTCTATGAAAGAGCCGGCATGATGCAGACATTAAATGGTGCAACCGGATCTGTCTCTATCATCGGAGCGGTGTCTCCGCAGGGGGGAGATTTCTCCGAGCCGGTTACGCAGAATACGAAGCGTTTCGTGCGCTGCTTCTGGGGACTGGATAAATCCCTGGCGTATGCAAGACATTTCCCTGCGATCCACTGGCTGACGAGTTACAGTGAATATCTGAATGACTTAAGCGGCTGGTATTCTGATCATGTGTCGCCGAAATTTGTTGATTACAGGAACCGTCTGATGGCGATCCTGAACCAGGAGAGCAGTCTGATGGAGATTGTAAAACTGATCGGCGGGGATGTGCTTCCGGATGATCAGAAACTGATCCTGGAGATCGCAAAGGTGATCCGTCTGGGATTCCTGCAGCAGAATGCATTTCATAAGGATGATACGTGCGTATCGCTGGAGAAGCAGTTCAAGATGATGGACGTGATCCTGTATCTGTATAAGACCAGCAGGAAACTGGTGGCAATGGGAATGCCGATGTCGGTACTGAAGGCGGAAGGTATATTTGAAAAGGTCATTGCGATCAAGTATGATGTGCCGAATGACAACTTGCAGTTACTGGATCTGTATAAATTAGACATTGATGACTTCTATAACCGCGTCATCGAGAAGAATGCGTAAAGGGAGGGACGTAAGATGGCAATAGAATATCTTGGACTGAGCAGCATAAATGGCCCTCTCGTCGTGCTGGAAGGCGTGGAAAATGCATTTTACGATGAGATCGTAGAATTTATTGTAGATCATAATACGAGGAAAATGGGGCGTATCGTGGAGCTGGATGAAGACAAGGCTGTGATCCAGGTATTTGAAGGGACAGAAAATATGTCACTGGATAATACCCATACAAGACTTACGGGACATCCGATGGAAGTTACTGTATCGGAGGAAATGCTGGGACGTACATTTAACGGAATCGGGGAAGCAATCGATGGACTTGGTCCGATTGCAGATGCAGAAAAAAGGGATGTAAACGGACTTCCGTTGAATCCTGTCAGACGGGAGTATCCACGAAACTATATCCGTACCGGAATCTCGGCGATTGACGGTCTGACGACACTGATCCGCGGGCAGAAGCTTCCGATATTCTCGGGAAACGGATTGCCGCATGACCAGCTCGCGGCACAGATTGTAAAGCAGGCTTCACTTGGAGACAATTCGGATGAACAGTTTGCGGTTGTATTTGGTGCGATGGGAGTCAAGCATGACGTGGCAGAATTCTTCCGTAAGACATTTGAGGAAAGCGGTGTGGCAGATCATGTGTGTATGTTCCTGAATCTGGCAAATGATCCGGTGGTGGAGCGTCTGATCACGCCGAAGGTTGCGCTGACGGTAGCGGAATATCTGGCATTTGAGAAAAATATGCACATTCTGGTTATCCTGACGGATATGACTTCTTTTGCGGAAGCCATGCGTGAAGTGTCTTCTTCCCGTGGCGAGATTCCGTCAAGAAAAGGATATCCGGGATATTTATACAGTGAACTGGCCACGATCTATGAACGTGCCGGTATTGTGGACGGGGCAAATGGTTCCGTAACACAGCTTCCGATTCTGACGATGCCGAATGATGATATCACACATCCGATCCCGGACCTTACCGGATACATTACAGAAGGACAGATCGTACTGGACCGTAATCTTCACGGTCAGGCAGTCTATCCGCCGATCAGTATCCTGCCATCGCTGTCACGACTGATGAAGGACGGCATCGGAAAAGGATATACCAGGGAAGATCATCAGGATCTTGCGAACCAGTTATTCTCTGCCTATGCAAAGGTTGGAGAGGCGAGAAATCTGGCTTCCGTTATTGGCGAGGATGAATTGTCACCGATTGACAAGCAGTATCTGAAGTTCGGTGAAGAATTTGAAAAACGTTATATCGGGCAGGGACCGACGGAGAACCGTACGATGATGGAGACTTTGGATCTTGGATGGGAACTGCTTGGACTTCTGCCGAAGGAAGAACTGGACCGTATTGATACGAAGCTGATTGAGAAGTATTGGAAGGATACGAAAGAGACATTGGAGACAGAAGAGTAGGAGGGATGCATATGGATCCGAGAGAATTTCCTACCAAAGGAAATCTGATGCTTGCAAAGAATTCTCTGATGCTTGCACGTCAGGGGTATGACTTGATGGATAAAAAGCGGAATATTCTTCTGAAAGAGCTGATGGGACTGATCGATGAGGCGAAAGACATTCAGGAAGAGATCGATGCAACCTTTACAAAAGCATATGCCTGCCTGCAGCGTGCCAATATCGAACACGGGATCAGTAAAGTCCAGGAACTGGCATTTACTGTTCCAATCGAGGATTCGCTGAAGATGCAGACCAGAAGCATCATGGGAACGGAGATCCCGCACATCAAGTATGATGCGAAGCAGAATGATCTGACGTATTCGTTCAGCACGACACACGAGTCGGTGGATATCGCAAGAGAAGCTTTCCGGGAAGTGAAGGAACTTACGATCAAGCTGGCTGAGGTGGAGAACTCGGCGTACCGTCTGGCCGCAAATATCAAGAAGACACAGAAGCGGGCGAATGCGCTTAAGAATATTACGATACCGATGTATACGAATCTGGTGCATACGATCAGTAATGCGCTGGAGGAGAAGGAAAGAGAAGAATTTACACGGTTGAAGGTGATAAAGAGGATGAAAATGTAACGACAAATTTTGCAAAGTAATTCCACTTATCCCCAACAAAAGAGGAGTTATCCACGGGAAACTGTGGATAACTCCTCTTTTGTCTGATAATTCCGATGCATGAATCGACATAGAATGACAACGATTATAATGAACGGGATTTTTCTGTACTTACATTAATGCATTCGATTACAGCACCACGCATGCCGGCTTTTTCAAGAGCCTCGCAGCCTTCGATGGTTGTTCCGCCAGGGGATGTGACCATGTCTTTTAATTCACCCGGATGTCGAGTGCGCCATAAAGAATGGCACCGCCCATATTGCCACATCCGATAATTCCGATTTTTTTTGTGATCATAATAATTCCTCCTAGTTTGGTCATGAGATGTTTTAGAGCAGATATTTATAAAGTGTACAGTATGCAATGACAGGAGCTTTAAGGAGTCAGCTTGTGCAGTTCCCATGCTTTTTCGATACTTCCCGGAGTTTCCATCAATAATTTCGTTCCTTCTGCCATACATCTCGCAACGTAGAACATACCTTTCTGTCCGATAGTCATACCGGCCTGTCTGGCAGCAGCCCAGTGATGAAGCGGGGTACCTTTACACATCGTAGCGGCACTTAAGGTGATCAACGGGACGGTGTGGCTGACCTGTGAAGCGTCCGTGCCGATAGCGATCGGAACCGGTTCATCTTCAAGCGGTTCCAGGCCGGAGAATAGTGTCCCGTCATTGATGAGTCCGGCTTCTTCTGTGATCTGCTTTGCAAAATCCAGCTCTTCCGGTGTATAAGCCGGTGTCGGAACTCTGGTCATAGCATCGTAATATAATTCTGTCAGTACCCGGTTAACTTTCATCTCACTGCAGCTTGCGACCAGTTCGATATCGACGGTGGTGTCTGTCATAAGAGCGGCACCTCTGGCGCAGTTGTCTACACGTTCGCTTGCATCTTCGGTGCGGGAACGTAAGTAGGAGCGGATGAAATAATTTGTCTTTGCGATATCCGGAACAACATTTGCCGGAAGACCGTTATCAATGTAGGCATAATGCATACGGACATCTCCCGGTACGTGTTCACGGAGATAATTGACGCCTACATTCATGAGTTCGGCGGCATCCAGGGCGCTGCGACCTTTTTCAGGTGCTTTGGCAGCATGGGAACTAAGTCCGTGGAATGTGTAGTTCTTAATGTCCTGTGCCTGCCAGATATCGTTGCTGACACGGTTGCGGTCGAATGGATGCCAGGTAATAGCAACATCGAGGTCATCAAAGACTCCCTGATTGTTCATCATGATCTTGCCGGACATGATCTCTTCGGCCGGGCAGCCATAGACGCAGATTGTTCCGGCTGCACCGGTTGCTTCCATATCGGCTTTTAATGCACATGCCGCTGCGGCAACGGCTGTTCCAAGCAGGTTGTGCCCGCAGGCGTGTCCGACACCTGCCAGAGCATCGTACTCGGCCAGGAATCCGAGGATTGGTTTTCCGCCTCCCCAGACTGCGGTAAATGCGGTGTCGATACCGGCTGTTTTCCATGTTATTTTAAATCCCTGGCTTTCCAGATAATCTGCCAGGCATTTGGAAGAAAGTGTCTCCTGATATGCAAGTTCCGGGTGATGGAAAATGTAATCAGCGGTATTCACCAGTTCTTCCTGATGATCGTCGAGCCAGCGGGCAATGATATTGTCAGGTGTATGTTCAGTTGTTAGTGTATTCAAAATATAGATACCTCCTCATAGAATCGGGTGTTTATCTATCATTTTAGCACAGGAAAACAGGATGTAAATAGATTTCATAGTTTTCTTATATGAAAAGTAAAAACTATTCAACCGGATAAAGACCGTTTAGTACATCCAGATATTCCTGTCCAAATGTATCTACATAATCAGTAAGTGCAAGTTTCACTGCCGTTTCTCCTTTTTCACCAAGATTATGGATCAGGGCTTGGCTGATAGTATATTTCAAATGTGCCGTATGGAAATTAAAATCTTTCATACAGGAAGTTCCAAGCTCGGTCTTTTTCTCCGCCAGTTCTTTTACCTCTTCCTGTGAGAGCGGATGTCCCCAGTCGAATTCGCAACGATCACCGCCCCAGCTCATAGATGTGGCAGTCGGGGTACAGACGAAGTCGGAACGGAAACCCTGGTAAACGGCATTGTCTACATTGACGCAATAATATTTCCCGTATTCGGTAATATTATGCTTTTTCCATGCTTCACACCAGGCACATTTGGCAATGTAAGTCTGAAGTGTCGGTTCGGTGCGAAGTGTTCCGAAGTCCATTTGTCCGGCGTAATCCGGTTTCCATTCACCGTATGCCTGATTGGTCATTGTGGTAAGCTCATCCCCGTGAGCGAGTGCATTTGCCGCCATACGGGCACCTCGCTCATTGCCGTATGTAGTCATTCCGGCAAGGATAGCTTCTTTGCCGGCGTCACCGCATAATTCAATTGCATGTTTGGCGAGAAATGCGAACATCATGGCGTGATGTTCGATTTTGCAGCTGACAGGACAGACTTTATTTTCATTTTCATTCATATTAAAAACTCCTTTCGACATTTGTAAGTGATAATCTATTTATTACAATACTACATTGTAGTGAAAAAGTCTCGAGAAAAGGCTTGATAAAAAGGAAAAAAGCGGTATGATAGTAAAAAAGAAAAAGCAATTACTTAAAAGTGAGAATAAAGTTGAAAATTAAAGAGGAAAAAAGTATGAGCAGGAAAAAGTTAAAAAATAGAAGACGAAAAGATCGTGCACAGAGAAAGATTCTGATTGCAGCAGTCTGCATAGCAGCAGTGATCATAGGTGTGGGAATCGGCGGGCATGTTATAAAAAAGAATGCCGGTAAAACGATGACAACGGCCGAGACGGAAAGTAAAAAGGCAGTATCAAAGAAAAAAGCAACTGCAAAAAAACTTACGATCAATGAGAATGAAACTGATGCATCCAATAAAGAAAATCAAGGCCAAAAAGATCAGGCAGATGACAGAAGTGAATTTGCAGTTCAACCAGGAAGAAAAGTGGGTACAACAGAACAATCGGATGAAAAAGTTGTCTATCTGACGTTGGATGACGGACCGTCTAAGAATACGCAGGCGGTGCTGGACATTTTGGATAAATACAATGCGAAAGCAACGTTTTTTGTTACAGGAGCCATGCCGGAATATAAAGATATGATCAAAAAGGCTTATGATAAGGGACATACGATCGGAATGCATACATATTCTCATGATTACGCAAAGGTGTATGCATCTGTTGATGCATATTTTCAGGATCTTGACCAGATTGGACAGCTTGTAAAAGAAGAGATCGGCTATGTTCCGTGTTTTATCAGATTTCCGGGAGGATCTTCGAATACCATATCTGCAAGTTACACGAAGGGAATTATGACAACGCTTACGCAGGAGATTCAGGCAAGAGGATATCAATATTATGACTGGAATGGAAGTTCGGGAGACGGGGCCGTGAGAACAACGGAACAGCTTGTGGATCAGGCAACCAGTTTCCATGACAATAATATCATCCTGCTGTCACATGATTCCGAGACAAAAGATACAACTGTGGAAGCGCTGCCGAAAATTATTGAATATTATCAGTCACAGGGATATGTGTTCAAAGCATTGGATCTTAACAGCTATGTTGCACATCATGGTGTGAATAATTAATTATATATGTAGGGAAATGTGTTGATGGTTGTTGTACTTATGCTGAATAGAATAACGGAAGATCTGGCGGAAAACATGTAAATACAAAGAAGAAAAATGATGTTATCAACCAGAGTGAGACTACAAAGCCAGGTTCTGTCTCGTGAGGAGAACGGGTCTTGCCGGAAATATATTCAGACATTCCAAATGAAAATATTACACTGGAATAAAAAAGCAGGATGTCTAAGATCAGGAAATTCCGGCCGAGAATCCCGGAATATGTGTAAAAAACAGAAACAGTAAAAAACATTCCGAGAAGCACACCCAGATACCGACAGTAAAAGAACGGTAAAACAACCGGATGCAGAGACAGATATTCCCATATGCTTACAAATAAAAAAGGAAAATATAAAAGTTTCAAATGTTCCCACACGGATTCATTAACCGGGCAGAAAAGTGCAACGATTGGAGACTGCCCGGATAAAAAATACAGGAAATGATTCAGTGTTCCGAGAAAGGCAGCGACCAGGACAAAATGCAGAGCTGTGCCTTGAATGCAGGAGATAATCTCTGTGCAGACAGTATGAAAGATTTTTTTGAAATTGGTTGTAACGTAATGGATAATATGCTTCATAAATTCAACCCCCATATCAATATATGAGAGCTGTGAAAAAAATATGAAAAAAATAAAAAAAGTACTTGCATTTTTAAAAACCTTATTATATAATTAATCTTGTCGTTACGGAAAGCGTGACACAGAAAATTAAAAATGCGCGATTAGCTCAGTTGGTAGAGCACCTGACTCTTAATCAGGGTGTCCAGGG
>ERZ772818.1247-NODE-1247-length-22890-cov-3.257280_pt1 | contig 22890 bp, 16 predicted proteins | sample MGYA00580837_ERZ772818 | MGnify/ENA primary metagenome ERZ772818 (study PRJEB29015, sample SAMEA2737671) | human gut metagenome | biome: human gut; feature: human-associated habitat; material: faeces | place: China | collected 2012 ...
TATGTCCTTCCTCTGGTCTGAGTTTTCTCTTCAAATTCTTAATATCATATACTCCTGCCAGAATCACTGACTGAAATCCCGGATAAAATTCTCTGTCCAGGTACTGTGCCCTAAGCTGCGCCAGAAAATCAATAAAAACCTGATTATTCGCTGCACTGTCTACTTCATCAATCATAAGAACTATTTTTCTGTCTGCCGCTCCACATACATCACTTAATCCCTCAAATAATTCTTTCAGAGAAAAGTATCTGTTAGCATAATCGGCATCCTTTCTCATCTCGTCTATAACTGTGGCCATTTCGTTATTCATAGTCTTACAGTTTCTGCAAAGTACACGCAAAAAAGAACCAGCAAATGCTACTGAAAACACATTTCCATTACTAAATTTCTCATTGTCAAATGTCTGAAAATCAAGTAATACAACATAGTATTCATCCCGAAGCATTTCTGCCAGTGCGCGCAAAGTCGTAGTTTTACCATATTGTCTGGCCCTGTTAATGGTAAAATATTTTCCTGCATCCACAAGCTCTCTAATCTGTTGTAAACGACCATTAATATTTACCATATAATGCTTCTCCGGAATACACACACCCGTTGTATTAAAAACTCTCCCCATTCATTACACCTCACAATCAAAAATGGCCCCAGGCTATCAATTATTTTAAGTAAAATAATGATAACATGAAACCATTTTAGCGTAAAGCTGAAAACAACTTTCTCTTTAAAACTACTGCACCTCTTCCCAATAATCTTCCGCATCCTGGATATCATCAAATTCATCTATATGATCATAATAAAAGTCTTCCGGATCATCATAATCATATACATCATACATATCCATGCTTCCATTTTTAGCAATGCTTTTATAACTTTTCTTCTTGTTTGATGATGTAGTATGAACATACTTTATCACCTGGTTCACTCTTCCATTTCGGCAAACAGCATCATATATTTTTACCCGATTACTGTCATACCAAGTATATCTGTACTGCACCTCCTGTGTTCTCTTTCCCGGTGTATCACGCCAATAATGCTCTTCCTTTTTATCTTTTGCACTTCCAAGAATCGTACTATTAATATATTTCTCAGCCATACCTTTATAAGGTACGTCTTTCGCTATTTCTTCTCTCTCTTCTTTTTCTTTCTGTGCTGTATATTCTTCATATTGAGACTTTATCTCCTTTTTAACTGTCTCCATCTCTTCTGCATATTTTCCCGTATATTTATTTTCATCCGGAAAGTCCCATGTAAGTCTGTAAAGTTTCTCAAGTCCCACATCATCTGCAACACCCTGACAATACTTTGCATATTTAAGAATATACATAGTATCTTCATAATCCCTTGGAAGCTTCTTGAACAATTCTATTGCCTGTTCATACTCATCATTTTCCATACACGATACTGCTTTTTGATACTGCTCCTGTTTCCTGCTCTCTCTTAATTCCTCGTCCCGCACCTTAGCTGTTTTCTCACTCTGAACTGCAAGAAAAGGAAAAGATATGACTATTATTAGTATAGTAGCTATGATTATAACTTTCTCTTTCATAATTCTGAATCTCCGTTTTGGCTATATGCATTTCCAATCCTTATCCTCTATATCTCAGAATTCTTTTCTCTAATTTTCATAAGGCACACCATTATCCCATACTTTACTTTTTAATCAAATGATTAGTCTCCAACAAATTTTACGTTAAATTAAACTATTATTCATTAATTGTCTCCCCTACGATAATTGTAGCAACCCCTTTTCAAGACATGCTTTCAACGATAATTTTACTTCTTGTCCTATCCTTTTTCCTTCTTCAAATCGTATTTTTATATATATACCATCGCAGTAAGTCACAGTACCGTGAGCCTTATTGCTCTTGTGATAAACTCTTTTACCAATATATTCTTTATAAACATCTGTACCCATACTATCTGATCCTTTCTCAGATGTTACTGCCACCTCGTCCACTCTTTCATTTGTCCTATTTGGTAAAGTCTCTCTGTAATTATCAGACTTGTTCTGAAGTGCCATCAGTTCTCGAATTTCTGCAATATGAGACTGTGTAAACCAAATTGGTTCTCCAGCAAAATCTACTTCAACAGGATCTACTCCATTTATCTCCGCATCTTCCAAATCAGCTATCCTATCCAAAAATAATTTCAAATCTTCAGAATCTGCCCGCATTTTTTTATATTCTCGAGCACAATTCGGACATAGACACAAATTCATAGCATCCAGCTCAAGTTTCGGATTATTTGCAATCTGACACCTTTCCATGTTAGCAAATGCATCATGACACATTTGACAAGCAAATTTATACTTGCCATCAATTTTATACATGTTTTTCAAATATGCCTGTACTTCACTTACTGGATTACTAACACGAATTCGACGAACAGCATATTCATAAGTAACAGGGCTTGCAAAGCAAAGAACCTCTGCCACATGCTTACGCAAAAAATCCCAGTTTTTTACTTTAGAAGATGGAAATTCAAATTCATCTTCAAGCGCCTTGCTATACCTTTTTCCATCCCGGGTTTTACCTTCCAGCAGTTCCGCTGCTTCTTCTACAGGAATTCCAAATCTTCTTTGAAACTCAATTTCAAAATACTGCTCTCGTTTTTCTTCTGGAATACAATCATAATCTTTCACTACATCTTCCAGCTGATCTACTTCATTTTTTACAAATCCCAGAATTTCATACAAGGATGAATCCAGATTTATGTCTCCATATAACTGAGGATTTAAATCTCTCTTTGAAATTTCTTTCTGAGATACTAAATCTCCTGATTCTGTAAACAGCCATTTTCCATTCCAGCCTGAACCATAGTATCGATGCGTCATTTTTTCATGGCGCAATGTAGTTACAATATCAGAAACTGCATTATAAATATTGGGTGTACTCCCACCAATATAAACTGTCCCCATTAAATGGCTTTCATTCTGTTGTAAAAACTTGAATATAAAACTGGATTTTACCATTGCATCCGGAGCTTTTGGATGAGTCGATATATATTTTAAAACATCATCCAACATATATAAACTCAATCTCCACCAAAATCCATTACATGTATTCCAATCAGGTTTTCTTCCTGGATTTCCCGTATAATACTCACCACTTGTTTTATTTTGTCCAGTTGCAATTTCCCTTAAAACTCCCAATATACTAAGCTTATTTTCACCAATATCTTGAAGCTGATAAAATTCCAAATCCACATAGAAACACTTCAATACATTTTTAAAGTAGTACTCTATGAGCATACCATCTTCTGTTCTCGGAAAATATACTTTTTCCCTGAACGGACTCACATAGGAACTTTCACCATCTTTATTACATTTAAGCACTAGATATTTTCTAATAAGACTATCTATCTCATCTTTATAATCCTCATTAGTCCTATACTTCAGCAAATGCTTTATATCTGTAATATGCTGATCATCAGATATTTGTTTTCCAGTTCTATAACGTTTTTCAAAATCTCTGACAAAAAACTCATATTCATTTGGTTTCTGTAAAGACAAAATTTCCTTAAAAAAATGCTCACATTGGTGATAAATCTGTTCATCAACAAATGGAATATCTTCCATCTGCGCTGCACCCTTTGAGGGTAAAAATACGTTGGGAAGATATGTTGAATTCTCATAACCTCGATACACAAAACTATATCTATAGTTTTGATTTCCATCACTCTTTCTATATGGAGACACAAAAGTTCCTTTTGACGTCTTTATAAACTCAGCCGTCAACATATTAGATCCACCACGCTGCTTTGAAAATGCTGCTCCCACTTTCTCATACATCGTGTAAAGTCTCACCAGCCACTCATCGTCTCTCTTTTGCAAAAAATTTTTATTGTTATTAAAATAGCTACTCATATTTTCGGGACGCATAACTTCAATATTTAATGTATCCGTTAAAAAAGAATACAAGTCTTTATACTGTTTATTAGTCTCAGTAAGCACTGTTGGAAGCCAATGATATTCTTTTTTCTCATCCAGCAATTCGGTTAAAAGATCATCCGTAAATACCTCTGAAAAATTGTCACCTCTGGCTATTTTAGCATTTTCCGGTGAAACATAAGAACCATCTTTACAAATTAGAAATTTCTCTTCTTTCATCATTTCAACAGTCATCTTATACATACATCCAAATAGCGGAGTACTTTCAAACTCATATTCATCAATTGGAAGAATATTGAGTAAAGAAAGATTTAGTTTTCCGGCATTCCGCAATTCTTTTATGCTATCGCGCAGAAGTTCTGACGTCTGCCTCGCCAATTGGATATTATCCTTATCATCAGCAGGCACACTACTTCGATTAGGTGTAGTTCGATATGGTCCTTGGACAATAAATTTAAGTTTACTTTCTGTCTCAGTAGGGAAATATACAGAAATATAAGGATACTTTGGTTTACAAAATGTGTACACACCGGACTCATCAACATTAACCGTAAAAGCGATATCAATAGTTCTACCAGACTGAATTCCTGCGACAGGCCTTGTAAAAATCAAATACGAAATCTGCTCTTCTTTTTTTCCCTTTTTATCCTTTCGCTTACTATTCACATTAACATTAGTCTCACCAATTGCAGAAACTAATGCACAATGGTCGTTGATCATTTTCTTCTCCAACATATAACTACCAGATGTTTTAAGACTTGACCTGTGAATCTCATAATTAATTGTCTGTAAATTCTTCATAAAAAGAAGTGTTGTAATTCCAAGGTTTTGCAATCTCGCTGATAATACCTCATTCAGCTTTTCTATTGATTCAAAACCCGAAAAAGTGAATCCAACTTTATACGGAAAAATAAATCTCGTTGTATAGCCATATCTAATATCCCCATCCTGAATAGTCACCGGATGTGTAAAATTCTGGATTTCTACAGCAAAGGGCTTATACCCATTGTTTTCATCCTCTTTTGTAGGATGACTGTACAATCTCACCGTCTCACAAATGCCAAAAACAGATTTAAAGCCAACACCAAACTCACCAATCTGATTCAAGTCCCCAATTTTATCAGATTTTCCAATATCACAAAGTCCCTGTAAATTATCAAGTGAAAATGGGTGACCATCATGTAATACCTCTAGACAATCCTCATATTGGATAAATTTAATTTGTGTAGCACCTGCATCCTCCGCATTCTGAAGAAGCTCATATACAAAATGAGACTTGTCAGTATATAGCTGGATAATTCTTTCTAAGGCACGACGAAGCATACCGTCTTTATCCTGGCGTTGTATAACTTGATCTGCCATTGTCTTTTCCATCACATTTTCTCCCTCCGCTGCATCGTATTTTAATTACTCTAAATAACCTCTAAAATGCCATTGGCAATCAATGTTGTATGTATATCTGTTTGCGCAACCTTCTGCCTGATTTCAGCAACTTTTACATCATATTGATTCTGCGCAGACTCAAGTTCGCTATTGTACATTCTACGAATACTTTCGCTAGTCGTATCCATAATTTTTTGCTGTAATGATCTTTGTCTGTTTCGAAAATTATTAGTTAAACTTTCAATCTTAAATATCGAAGTACTCTCTGCCTCTTTCAGCTCAGAATCTTTTTCTGTCAACCAAAACTTAACTTGTTTACATTCTAGGTTATCCCAATCTGCCGGTTGTATCTTTACAGCAGCTACACTGCTTTGCGCTTCCTGTAAAATATCCGGCAATTCACTTGCAATTACATCATCATCACAGACAACAACCAGTTTAAAGTGAGGGTTTATGCCCACATAGTTCCATGCATAAACCGAAAAATGGTAAGTACCATTCGGCATATCATCATTTGCATATTGGAGTCGGATATATGCCTGATCCGTTGCTTTATAATAGGCAGCAGCCTGTTTTGCCAACGGATGCATAGCTGTAATAAAAAAAGCCTCCCTATTTTTCTCAGCGGCATCGGAATCAAAGGTAATTTGATGCAAAGGTGCTTTCCCTTTTAAATAGATATCCCAGCTCTGCCTTACAGCATTTCGTCCAGATGGCAATTTTCTGAAATCCTCTCGAAGTTCCTGCCTTGCTACTGCTGATAAGCGCAGTTGTTTAACATCTCCGTCTCCGACAATATAGATTCCTTGTCCCAAACGTTTGCTCAAATACTGCTCAATCATAATCTGCAAACTCTTCTGAGACAGCCACGGATTCTCTGCATTATGAATTTCCTGTGTAGTGGTATATTCAGAAATATTAAATCCAAAGAACTCTTTTTCTTCTTCTTCAAGTTTAGACAACTCTTGAATCTTGCGAACTTCATTGTCAGCCATTTGCTCTAGCTTTTTCTTTCTCTCTTCATCAGTCAAAGTTGAATCTATAACAATCTGATCTATCTGTGTTGCAATATCACCGAGAATTTCCTCGCATTCGCCAATACTACTTTCAAAAATACCAATTCTCCATAAACAGCGGTAATAAATATCTGCATCCACAGTTCCGTTAGTGATCATATTATAAATACTAACTGTTTCACTCTTCTGTCCGCGGCGATCAATCCGACCTATTCTCTGTTCAATTTTCATCGGATTCCACGGCAAATCATAATTAATCATCATGTCACAAAACTGATAATCCAGACCTTCTGAGCCAACCTCTGTGAACAGCAATATATCAATCGCATTTTCATCTGACTTAGGAAGTTCAAAACGCATTCTCAATTCCTGCCGCACCAAATCCTTTACACTTCCGTCCACTTGTTCAACACGAAGTCCTGCTGCCTGTAACTTCCGTTTTAAATATCTCAATGTAAAACGAAATGTACTAAAAATAATTATTTTATTATTCTCTATCGCCTGTTTCTCGCTAACAGCTGTCATCATCTGCTCAAACTTCGGATCCTCTTCCGGCAAATGATCTGCCAATTCTAGCAATTTAGTTGCTAAATTTTCCAAAGCAGATGCATTAGATCCTGTAAATTTAAATCCCGTCATCTCATTATCCGGATCATCTTCAATCTGTTGAAATCTACGTTTTATCAGATGTCTAACATGCGGTGCCAACCCAAAAATACAACTTGCCGCCTGCCTTTTAATTGTAGACATCATAAATGAAATAGAACGGACATCCCCATGTAACTGTATTAAGGCACTTTGCTCAAAACGTAACAATTCATCATGCAGCTCTTGCTGCGCCTCTGTGAATTCTACTGCTAGTGTAAATGGACGCCGAATACAAAAATCCTGAATATCCTTTCTCCTAGTTCGGTTCAACATAGAATTAAAACTATGTAAACTCTCGGCATCAGAAATGAGCTTTACTCGCTCCTCTCTTGTAATTTTTTCCTGCTGTAATGTTTGGAGCATAGAGCTATATGTCGGATTTGCTGCGATAACATTCTCCCCCCACTGTGTCTCCAGTATACCTCTTAATTCCTCCAGTGCCTCTTCTTTCCAGTTTCCACTGGCTCTACGGATTATGGATGCACATGCAGAAATATGTCCATTTGGTCTGGCCATCATATTAAATGTAGACTTATCAATAACCATATCTGGGCGCAAAACATTTAGCAACGTAAATAAGTCATCATCACTAGTTTGTAATGGTGTTGCAGTCAACATAATAACTGCATCAGCATGATCGCATAAATACTTTACACATTTATATTCAAAAGCTTTTTCCTTCTCCATGCTACCGTTTCGAATATGGTGTGCCTCGTCAACAATTACTAAATCAAAGTGCGGTGCCGGATCCAGATCTTTCAAACCAAAACTATACTTCTTGTCCTTTTCTCCTTCATAAACACGTCTGTCTAAAATAGAGTACGGCACAATCGTCTTTCCATAGCGAACCGGCCACTCACCATCACGATCTATATCCGAAATAATTTGGCGAAGTTCTTCTCCTTTCAAAGGAATAAACTCTTCGTCAAACCGTTTCATTTCCAATTCCCATTTACGTTCAGTCACCAGAGGCTTCGGACATATAATCATTACATTTTCAAGCTCATACCTTGCCTGTAGCTCTTTCAAAATAATACCAGCCTCAATAGTTTTCCCAACGCCTACACTATCAGCAATCAGAATTCTTGGCTCATCGGCATGTACCATCTTTAATGCTGGACGGAACTGATATGGAACAAAATCTATTCTAGCTGCATTCAATGAATACAAGTCCCTTCCATTTGGGTTATTAATCTGATATGCTGTCAAGTAGCTACGAAATGTATTAATATCTACCCAATTATAAGATGCGGTTTCAACGACAGGTGCAATCTGCCCAGAATAATAGGTATTAAAATTTCCATTAACAAATACCTCATACTTCTTAGTATCACCTAGATTAGTAATAGACATGACAATACCACGAACAGATGGATCTCCAATCAGATAGACCAATCCCTTTTCCTGAATTTCAAACTCGTCAGTATTCTCCGGTGTTTCTTCCATAATATTCATATCCTCGGGTTGGGTAAACGATACGAAATCAACAGTTAACGGAGACTTCACCTCTTCAATCAAATGCTCAATCTCGTTCATCAGTCGTTCATCGCATTCCCGTTGCTCAAAGAATATATGTAATGTATTCAAGTCCTGCAACATAGAATCCTTGCCCGGAAGATTTGCACCGCAGTGTGCCCAATTATTGCGTACACGCATCATATCCCGTATACATTCTCTTTCTCTAGAAGGCAAAAAAGCCACTTGTCTCATGGTATACCATGACTTATCTGCTATTCTTAACAGGGCTGCCAGATCAAAATCTTCAAGCTTTGTATAGCCTTTAGCTCTAGCTACCTCACGCTGATTATAGCTCAGATTATTTATAACACATTCCTCCCACCAGTCTTCTGATGCTCTCGGGAGCAACGTTCCCAACCATTCACTCAAAACAATCGATGCCGTATGAAGATGTGTATGCATATGGCTTACAATATAGTCGTTATCCATAAGATAAGCCTCCTCTCTTTTGTTACTTTGTTAATTAAACGGTTAGCTCTCTGATAGCACTTAGAAATTACAATTTCAGAATAATTTTATGAAAATTTTTCTTCTTATTCATTTTGTTTACTCAATCTTTAAGTGGTTAAGTTTTTATACGATCAGATCCCAATGTTACTTCTACCGGACTAAAATTCAAGACATCTGATATAACCGGTAGATAGCCCTAACCGGTTATATCAGATGTTTTTTAATGTCAATATACGGATGATTACCTACTTGCTTAATTAATTTACTTTGAATGGTAGAAGTTTTTCAACCTCTAATAACATCTCTCTCTGTTGTTTATTTACCACAAAATTTGCTCTACCGACATTTCTTTGTAATTTATCAATCGTTTTCATCCACTCTGTTTTAGCCTTCTTTCCACCAGCTTTTTTTATTTCTGACGGAAGAGTAAACACTTTCTCAAAATACGTAGACCAATAGGGACCATATTGAATAATTTCACTCAAATCCGACATACTAAAGAATTTCTCAATTTCTATTTCTTCTCCCGTTTCATATTTGCGGTTTGACTGAGCATTTGCTGCATCTTTATATACTTTTTTAGGAATTTCTTGAATCCAATTTGTACTATTTGCTTTCACTGTGGAAACAATAAAGTTTCTCGCACTTTCTTCCACCGCTGCCATTATGCGAATACAATCTTCGTTATGAGATTTATCATGATCTTCCCAATACTTCGTATATCCTTCTGGTATAAAGGATTCATGTATATTATGAATTGCACGTTCAAGATTACGCCAATAATCTTTTGGCCCATTTCCACCATAACTTGCATGTAATTCCTGTTTTGTTTCATCAGTCATCTTTCTAAAATAATCTTGAAGTGGATCAAGATAATAATGAGTTCCTTCCAAAAATTCTTCTATTTTCTTAGGTGAATAATCTGTCTTGATTAATTCAATAGCAATATCATTAAATAATCGAATAAATCCTCCTACTGCATTATTAAATAAAATAATTCCATCTTGCTTTGGGTTCCTCTCCCATTCTTCTGGCAATAATTCCTTTATATAATCAAAACAACCAAAAATATACTTCTCAAGAAGATCTTTTGTTTTTTCATTATTGTCTAAATCAAACACTCCATGTACTTGAGGTGTCTGATCTTTATTAAACTTGGATAAAAAGGATGTATCTTTTATCGATGCACAGATCATTTCAAGTGTAATGCAACGATAATCATCAGATTGATCTTCTCCAATAATAACACGATCCTTTAAGGGAGAGCTTTTACTATCACCCAAATCTTGTGCAACTCTTGATCGTATTGCTTCACGCTTTTCAATAGGATTCTCTGAAACCCATAACAAATCTGCATTTAATGTATTTCTTAAATTTTTAGATACCGCCTTTTGATTTTCATTTATTTCCATAAAAAGTCTAACTTGCTCTTCCTGAGCCATATTCTCAAAAGCAACAACAGGTATGCTATTAGTTTTTGCATATTTTGAATCGGAATAGCCATATAGCCGATGCTGGCCATCAATAATATAAGCAGAGCGATATTTATTAGGAAGATGTAAAATTCCAAGCTTTGTTACTTCGTCTGTCCCTTGCTTATCTGCATAATCGAATTGCATTGGACGTTTATTTTTTGTATCAATGCTAATCAAAAGCGAATTAGGGAAAAATCTTTTATTTTCAATAAATTCATGTACCGATTTTAAACGAGATTTTTTTATAATTCGCTGGTATGTTGGCATCATTGCATCATTTGCTTCACTTCTGTGAAGAACATATACAATTTTAAGCAAAATTTCAGGTTGAATACTAAATACGTAATATGTATATCCACCCATTTTCCCTTGTATTGCAGGAATAAGATTATTCATACCTTTTATCGTATTATTTGCAAACAAGGAACCTAATAATTGATAACGTGAAGCAGAACCCAGATGTTTTACCAGTTCCTCATAATACTTAATAGTTGTCTCATCAAAATAAGCAATTCCACACTCATCCATTAAATCTTTATCTGAATCACCAACAATATAATTCTGCGTTGCAAATATAAACTTAATATTATGATCTGGATATTCCTTCTTTATTTCCTTTCTAACACCACTCATGTAACCTTTAATAGATTCAATATTTGTTTTCCAAGGATATTGCTTTGGCTTTATTGCACATTTACATTCAACAACAAGCACTGTTTCATTATCCGCCGCCAAGACATCTATTTGTTTTTTATGACTCATAGCATTAGCAGTATATTCTATTTCAAGTTTCGCATCTCTATTCAGTTCATAAAAACCCATTGAAGCAAACAAGACCCATAACCTATTCTCAAATATTACGTTTGCAGATTTATTTTTGCGTACTTTTACCTTTGCTTCATTTCTTGTCTCTTTGTAAAATTCCCACCCTTCTGTTTTCTCATCATCTAATGAACTGCGAAAAATAGTTTTTTCAAGATATGTTTTCTTTCTTTCCCGCAATGCATTCTTTACTTCGGCTTGTGATAAAACTTTTCCCCAATCGGTCATAATTATTCTCCTTAGTAATTGCAGATAATTAACTCTTTTCCGCGTCGACCATTCACTTTAGCATTTATGCATCTTCGAACATCGACTTCTATTTGACGATATTCAGAATACAATTTTCTAATCTCTTCACAATCAGAATTTGTTTCTATAAATCGAATGTTTTTTTCATTTAATTGATCACACACTTCTTTTAAATCCAACTGTTCTTGAATTCCAAAAGGCGAAACATCATATCTTAAAAATGAATCCTTATTAGTTGGATAATATGGTGGATCTAAAAAAACAAAATCATTTTTTGTTGCTATTTGTAGTGGAATATGATAATCCCCATTCAAAATTTCAACTTTAGCCATATTAAGATATTCGCTAATGCCTAAAATTCCTTTCTCATTCACAATTTGAATACTAGAATTTCTCCCTATTGGAGTATTAAAAAATCCTTGTTTATTAACACGATATAAACCATTATAACATGTTCTATTTAGATAAATTGTACGTGCTGCCTTTTCTACTATTGGCAAATTTGAAAAGGTAACAATATCTCTATCTATATTTCTCATCTTATAGTAAAACTCTTCACAATGAGATGTTTCATATTCCTTCAAAAGTTTTATTAGTTCGTTTGGCTGATGCTTAATAATGTAATAAACATTTATAAGATCCGTATTTGTGTCATTCACAACAGCTTTTTGTGGCTGCAAATCAAGTAATACTGCTCCTGCACCAACAAATGGCTCATAATAATATTCAAACTCTTGAGGAACCAATGGAATGATCTCGGATAGTAATTGCCGTTTACCACCCGCCCATTTCAAAATAGGCGTTAATTTACTCATTGTATTTTTCCTCAATATAGAATTCTTGCTCGTCAAACCATTTATACCAGCTTAACAAAGTTCTTGCTCGCCGGGCTTTCATCGCATCATTAGAAATTCCATATGTTCCTTCGATCAATGTTTCAATTATTTCTTTCTTTTCTTCTTTTTCTTTTCCTTTACAAATATGGTAAGTATTGCATATAAACTGATTTTCAAGAATAGCGAGAAGAAATACTTTTTTCCTAAAAGGATCTTCCAACATTTGAATTATTCTACCTCTTTTAGTAAGAGTAGTATTCTTGCCTTTTTTTTCAGCTAATCCAATAAAACAAATGGCATTTAAATAATATGCGCCTTGTCTATCATGCATATGATATTTATTCGCAAATGTATATCTATTTAATCCTTCTTCAGATAATTCAATAAACACTTGATATACAAATTCTAAATTATCTGCCTGCGGAAACTGTACAAGATAGTCCATAATCGTCTCCTTACTTACTATTATTCTCTGTTGAAAAAATATCCATTATGTCATCCATTCTACAGTTCAAAACAACACAGATCTTTGCTAAAACTTCAACTCTAACATCTTCATTTTTCCTAAGCTTCGCCATTACGTTAGTGGTTATTTTAGCCTCTTTACAAAATTGTATTTTATTTATACCTTTATCGATTAATAACTTCCATAATTTGTTATAGCAAACTGTCATTGTTCTCTCCTCATTAATCAGAACCGTAAGATTTCATCAATCAACAGTTTAAGTATATCATCCACAATATCTTGGTTCAATACAATCTTGAAAATGCAAAATGTCCTTAATCTTTACTCTTTATATAAATCATACTTAAAAAAATATTTCTGCAACGCCTGTGCCAATTCGCCATTTCTTTCATATCTGATATAATATGCATTGCATCTTTTTTCTCTTTTCTACTGAATTATTTACATTAACTATTTTCATATCATACGTTTTTCCATTCATGAAAAAATGAATAATCTTAGATTTTTTCCATATAGCGCAAAAAGATTACTTGGTTATCTAATAGCAATATGAATTCTTCCATCAATGTGGACCAATCTATCTCCTTCTTAATATACATAATTTTCTGCTTCCATACACATGTCTCCATCACTGTAAAAGAGTTGTCATTGTTCTTTATATCGTCTCTGATAATAAGCCATTGCCCTATATTCAATCACATCTTTCATCTGCTCTGCTAATACTGGATTCTTTATGATTTCTTTCATTTCATCCCTTAATGCCAGCACTGAATCTTCTTTTTTCACAAAGAATCCTTTTCCTGATCTCATTAAGAAGTTCACCGGCATCTTGATAATCGTTTTAATGTGGTCCTTATCTGAAATCTTACAATATTGCTCATATGTAATCCCTGTATCCAGATCTTTCCAGTTTGCTCCTATGGAGAAGAATTCTTTCCAGCTTACCAGAAGTTCTGTTTCTGTTACTTTCATTCTTACGTCACCATGATTATAGAAAGCCATCAGTACTGGCATTTTGTATACCTTGGTCATATTGGTGTTTTCCAGCAGTTTTACAAATTCTTTTCCAATTGTCCGACAGAAACTTTTTTGTTCTTCTGTAAGTTCATTTAATTCATTCAGATATTCCAGATACTTTTTAAATGGATTTTCGCTTGAACGTGTAATTGCCTTCTGATAAATGTCATCGTCCATATATGTAAATAAGTCCATTCTGGATGGCTGTCTGCCAAGTAATTCTTTTATTCTGAAATATTCTTTTTTTATCTGATCTTTAAGTGATTGTTGTTTCTTGTCCATTTCTGCAAACAGATCAATTAGTTTCATATCAAAGTCAACGAAACAATCATCCGGATAATCCGTTTTATCTGCTGGAGAATAGTTTTGTTTCTCCTCTTTATTTTTTCCTGTCAGTAAGTATCTGACTCTTCCTGCTTTTTCGTAATTGCCGATGAAGTCCAGAACATTGAGATATTCTTTTCCTTTACTTCTCCGCAATCCTCTTCCAAGCTGCTGTAAAAATACAATCGGAGATTCTGTTGGACGAAGAAACATTACCATGTCTGCAGATGGAATATCTACGCCTTCATTAAACATATCTACTGAAAAGATCACTTTGATTTTTCCGCTTTCCAGTTTCTCAATTGCTTCTGTTCTATCCATAGAAAATTCTCCGTCAGCATTGCTATAAACTGCTGCCGATGGTATTCCTCTACTACTGAATTCCTTTGCCATTTCCTCTGCGTGTTTTCTGGAACAGCAAAATCCTAATGCCTGTTTTGAACCATATTTACAGTAGTATTTGTAAATCAAATCATGTCTGTAAAGATTTCCTATGTAAGTTTTATTTAGTTCCTCTTCTACATATTTTCCTCTGACCACATGCAGTTTTGTATAATCCGTCTCGTCGTAAATTCCATAATAGTGAAATGGAACCAGCATTCCTTTATTGATGCCATCTTTTAATGAAATCTCATACGGTACGTTATAATCGCAAATCTCATATATATTTTTACCATCCATTCTCTCAGGTGTTGCCGTCAATCCGAGGAGAAATTGAGGTTTGAAATATTCTACAATTTTTCTGTACTGGTCATTGACTGCATGATGGAATTCATCAATCACCACGTAATCGAAGTAATCTGGAGCGAAATATTTTTCATTTAAATATTCCGGTTTTCCAAGGCTTGCTACCGAGGCAAATATAAGCGGTTTATCTGTGCACTTCTCAGCTCCCATAAAAAATCCATAGTCTTTGGAATTCCTTACATTCTGAAAAGAAACTGCTGCCTGTTTCAGAATCTCTTCCCTATGTGCAACAAACAACACTTTCTCATATTTTTTTGAATCAAAAGCAGCCAAAAATGTTTTCCCGATGCCCGTTGCAGCCTGAATGAGTGCTTTCTGTGCTCCTTCTGCTCTTGTATCTTCCAATGCGCACAATGCCTCGATCTGTGCTCCTCTTGGTTCATATAAAGGTTTTATTTTCGTATCATTTGTTTCCGACTCTGTAAAGTCATATCTGTCAAGGTCTTTTGCCACCGCCGGACGGTGCCAGTTCTGGGAGTAACGTTTTAATTCTTTGTCATCAATGATAATGGAATGATTCACAAATAAATCTTCAAATGTACGAAAGAACTCTTTGTAGTTTTCCGGGTCTTTCTGACTGCTGAACCGATAATTCCATTCTATTCCTGAGGTCAGCGCACTTCTGGAAATATTGGAAGAGCCGATGTAAAGTTCACTGTAATCTGTATAATGGAAAATGTAAGACTTGGGATGAAAAGACCGTCCTTTTTCACAATAAAATCTAAGATCAACTCTGTCACCAAGTTTTCTTTTGATCAGATATAGTGCTGATGGCTGTGTAATTCCAAGGTAGTTTCCTGTCAGGATTCGGATTTTGGCTCCACGTTTTAAAGTATGTTCCAGTTCTTTCAGCAACATTCTCACTCCGGATTCCATAAGAAAAGAGACAATGATATCAACGCTTTCTGCTTTTTTCATGCTCTGTATCAGCTGATAATATAGCTGTCTTCTTTTATCCGGTCCGCCGGTCATTGCATCTGTGGAATATTCGTTTTCATACCCGATGTTTACTTTTTCTGCAGAAGTAAATTCAGCCATTTTTCCTCACCTCTTCCCGGTCGGACATCTCCTGTAATCCATTGTTCTTCTATTTTAAGGCCATGCATGTCATGTATGAAATCTTTAAATGTATCTGTCGTAAAATCGGTAAAATATCTTCCATTTCGTTCACCTTCAAATTCTCCGTATTTGAAAGAGGTATAAATCCATCCTTTCGATTTCAATGCTGCATACATATTTTTCAAAACTTCACGCAGTTGTTTTTTCGGCAAATGGAGAATAGATGCACAAGCCCATATGCCATCATATTTTTCTTTTTCATCCAATTCCTGAAACAACATCTGCCTGACTTTGATTTCCGTATATTCACTTGCAATCCGACACAATTGTTCTGAACCATCAACTGCATCTACCTGATATCCACGACTCAGAAAGTACTTTGTATCTCTACCTGCACCGCAGCCAAAGTCAAGAATATACGCATCTGGGTTAAGTTTCTCCAGAAATTTATCTTGCACTTTTGTAAACTTTACCGAAACAGTCCCAGAGGCAAAAGACTGCGCATTTTCGTTGTAATATTTTAATGTTTTATCTATATCTGCCATATATTCACTCACCAAATGCCATCCCGCACTGATTTCACTCCTGTTTTATCTGCAAAATGCCTGTTTTGTTTCTTATGCCTTAATTTTTCTGATAAATCTAACTTCTTTGTGACATATTATACATTTTTTTGACATAAACAGCAACAATTTTCGTCAGACATTTTTTGTTATATTCACTTATCTATAATACGCAAAAACTGTTGCATATTTCTTTTTTGATATCTTTTCTCTTTCATCAACTTCCATATAAAAAAGAAAGCCAGACTGCACATAGGTTTCTTCCCCTACATACAGTCTGGTTCTCTGATTCCATCATTCATTTCTGGTAATAAGTCAATAAATCAGACATTCCATTACTCTTCCGCATCCATCTCCGCCTTAATCTCATCCTCGCAGTCTGCCATTGCCTGCAGTGTCATAGTGAGCAGCTTCTGCAGTTCCCAGCCGAGTTGTTCGGCTCCTCGCTCGATGACTTCTCTGGAGCATCCTGCTGCGAAGCCTTTGCTTTTATATTTCTTCTTGAGGGATTTGAGTTCCATGTCTTTTGTGCTTTTGGATGGTCTCATAAGTGCTGCTGCCCAGATAAGTCCTGTAAGTTCGTCCGCCGCAAAGAGTACTTTTTCCATTTCGTGTTCCGGTGCTACATCAATGGTTGCGCCACATCCTACTGTGATGCCGTAGCCGTGGGATACAACTGAATGGATTACGTCTTCGCCTACGCCTGCTTCGCGGAGCATTTCCGGAGCTTTCAGACAGTGTTCTTCCGGATATAGTTCAAAGTCGATGTCGTGGAGGAGCCCTACAATTCCCCAGTATTCTGCATCTTCGCCATAGCCAAGTTCATTGGCATACCATTTCATTACTGCTTCTACAGTCAGGGCATGCTGAATGTGGAAGGGATCCTTGTTGTATTTCTTTAATAATGTGAATGCCTCATCTCGTGTAATTGTTTTCATTATTTTGTCACTCCTCATATCTGAATTGTCAGGCGGATAAAATATCTGCTTTGCTACTTGCTCATAACTGAATAACTGCTCCGCAGTTTATCTGTCAATCTGGATCTGACATGCTTCCATTGCTTTCAGTGCATTCTCATGGCTTTCCGGTGTTACGCCTGCGCAGCATTTAGCGTCTACGATGATCGGAACTTCCGGGAGAGATGCTTTTGCCAGAAGTGCATTGGAAATAACACAGATGTCTGTGCATAAACCTACGAAGGTGATACTTTCAATTCCCTGATCTTCATCTAACATCTGTAATTCTCCTGCCAGAGTTGTGGAACCGAAAGTTTCTTTGTCAATGGGTTCTGTTTTTCTGAGTGCATCTAATTCGCTTCTGATCTGCCATCCTTCAGTGTCACGGATACAGTGCGGTACAGGAAGCTTCTTTCCTTCCTGGGTATCGAGATAATTAGTCTCGTGAGTGTCCTTGGTAAAAAGTACAACTCCATCAAAATTTTCGATTTTCTCTTTTACACCAGGTACAATGGCAACTGCCTCTTTTGTTCCAAGAGCTCCGTCGATAAAGTCATTCTGCATGTCTACGACTACTAATACTTTCTGCATATTTCCTTCCCTTCGTTCTTTCTGCACATTTTTTCAGATAATCCCATAAAATCTCTGGAAACGTGTGCTGTTATTATTTGTTATTACTATACAGCAACAAAATATTTTTGTACAGGCAGAAGTGCCAGTTTTACTATGGTAATTCCATAAAATATCAATCCTCTATTTTTCAGTATATTTTTCAAATCTGTACTTTTGTTTAATATCCGGATATTTGTCTCTGTCCACTTCACTCATGAACATATCATAGGGTCTGGCGCAGATCTTGAAAGGTGCATAGAGTGCCTGGTAGATCATCAGTTTCTCACCATTTTCTGTGTGATGGGCTACTGCAAGGACTTTATAGAGATATTCGGAAGTATCCGGGGATACCCATTCTCTTTTGAAATGCTGTACAATGTCGCCTGCATGAATATCGTGTTCCGGTGTTTCCGAAATGTTTTCATTTTCCGCACTGTCAGGTTCTTCCGGTTCTGTGTTGAGTTCCATATATTCTTCTTTATCAAGGGAAACCGGGATTCCGGAACGGCCATTGATGTGGACGCCGCCATACCAGGTACCTGTGACCTCACAAATATCGCCTACTTCGTACTCCATGCTGCAGTCATTATTTTTCTTTATGATTCTGATCTTTGCCATTTTATCATCTCCTGTATATAGTTCTTACTTCATGTAATCAGAAAAGTACTGATTTCACGCTCTAACACGTTAGATTATATTCTCCAGCAAGTTCTTCATTTAAAACAACCACCTCAACACCCCATATTTTTCTGACCTTAAGCAATCTGGCTCTTAATTCTGCCAATGGCCCAGCTAGCCACGTAATATCTTCTGCGTTTTTTACAACCAGAATAAATTTTAATTTTACATCTTTCATATTGCTTACTGATCGAAGATTGTCTCCTATCTCTGACGTATCCTGATATCTGTTCATAATTGCCGCCAGATATATCTGCAAAGATGATATAAACTTCTCAGTTATTGAACCATAATATTCTTCGAATTTCAGTTCTTTTTCCTTCGATTCATATCTATTCGCCACATTTGGACAACTTTTCTTTGCTTCCAGAAACACTATATTATTTCCATTATATTTCAGGATAAACTCCACTGTTGGGATTCCATCTCCAAGTTTTTTATAAATTTCAGATGTCTCAATATGAAATAAATCTTTTTCATCATATTTTCCAAAATTCATTCCTGATTCTGGTATAACGCTCACTTTAATGCCACCCCGATTTCTTCTCGATACAACTGACGGAATGTATCCATAATTGCATTATGTTCCAACAATTCAAATTCCGGTGCTATCTCACATAATACTTTGTTGTTTTCATTTTTATATAAGGAAATGTACTGCAGTTTACTGTCCTGTCTCCGCTTTACTTCAATATATTTAGATAAAAAATAGTCATGTGTAGAAACAAAAATCTGTACACCTTCTGTCTCCAGCATGATCAACAATTCAGCCAGCACCGGAATATATTTCGGATTGATATTTGCTTCTGGCTCGTCCCAAAACAAAACGGATCCCTTCTCCAGTGTCCCGTTTTTTATCAACTGCCATAAAAGAGCAATTTTACGTAATCCTTCTGCTACCAAATTAAATTCTAACTTTGCCTGTGTACCAGGTTTTAAATAAAAACGATCCTCATGCAATGTTACTTTCCCATTACTGATTTTCTGTAAAATATCCAGATATTTTTTCCTTACAGTTGAATCCACTCCTCTGGAAATATCAATTTTGGCAGCCGCAATAATATCCAGATACGTATCATCAAATTCCACATTTCCCATTTTTACTGCAGCATCCAGATTCCAGGCATTTGATAAAATCTCTTTTGCCGGAATAAATACGCTTGTGAGATCAGACATCTGCTTTTCCCATTTCTCTTCTGAATTAATCTCTGCATCCCATTTTCGTGTCTTGGTTGAAAATGTCATTCCTATTTTGGCAGTATCAGATTCCACAGAAACCATGGCTTTATTGCTTCCACTCTTTCCTCTGTTTACCAGACGTCCAATTCCAGACTGATCAGGACGAAATAACATTGTTGTTTTCTGCGAAAAAGACACATCATGTTTAGAAGCCTGACATGCTGCATAGGCTAATTTCATAATATGAGTCTTTCCCACACCATTTTCACCAACTAATACATTTAATCCTTCACAAAAAGGAATCTTTATATCTTCAAATACTGTAAAATTCTCTGCTGCAATCTTTGTTAATGGCATTTCCATCACCTCAATATTTCCATTTTTATAAATCAGTTCATTATATCTGTCGCACGACAATATAATATAAAGTAACTTCTATAATAATTTTATATTATAACACATATAAATATGTCAAACAGCTATTTTCTTCAATATAATATTGTAAAATCTGAAAGCTTGTAAAAGGCTATAACTATCACTTCCAGCTCTTCCAGATCTCCGGCTGATATCCTACTGTCGCCTGTTTTCCGTTTCTTACCACAGGGACTTTGATAATACTCTGGTTTTCGAGGATCTTCTCTGCTTTGTCTTCCTCTGCAATATAAGTAATCAATACCAACAGGTCTTTATCCTTGCAGTCAGTATCTATCAGTTTATCATAACCGCCAATTGCCTGGCAGACAGATTGGAATTCTCCTTTACTTAAGCCTTTTTCTTTCATATCTATAAACTGATATTTAATTCCCCGTTCTTTGAAGTAGCGTTCTGCTTTTTTGCTGTCAAAGTTTTTCTTTGTACCAAAAATCTGTATATTCATAGTCTAATGCTTTCTCCCATTTTTTTAAGGATTATTGTTCCTGCTATATTTTCTCTTTTCCTGCCTGTTCACTTTAAATTTCCATCCATTTCACAGTTTTTTCAAATTCTCACCACATATTTCTCACATTTTCCGGTTATATTATTACTTGTACAGAGCAAAGAGTAATTGCAAATAAAACTTTTTCTTTTTCATACTTTTGCCGGGAATCCATAAGGTTCCCGGCCTCCTTCTTTTATTCCGCTATTTTTTACTCCATTAAATTTTCTTTTTAATATGGTTATAGATATTCAGTCCTTTTGTCTGTCCGTATTTGGAAATGATAGATCTGTAAATCTGCTGCTTTCTGTTTTTGTCTTCTGCATTTTTCTCCACAGTTGTTGAGACATAATTTACCACTTCCTTTGGCATGCCTGCCTTGTCGAGAACCAATACTAATTCCTGCTGTAATTTCTTTGTTCCGGCTTTCATGTCAATTATCTTTTGTTTTGGCTTTTTTGTATTCTGATTCTCTGATTGTTTGACAGACTGTTTTTCTGTTTTTTCATCCAACTGTTTTTCTGTTTTCTGATCAGTTTGTTCTGTTGCCTGTCTGTCTTTTTCTTTACCGGTCTGTTTTTTTACCTGTTTCCTTGTCTGTGCCTGTTTTCCGGAAATTTTCTCGTTTCTGGAGATTTTCACATTTTTTTCTGCTTTCCAGAACTCTATAATATGGTCAAAGCCTGTATCCTTGCTGATTACAACAATTTTGCATTCTTCATCCTGACCTGTGCACTCTTTTCCTATCAGATATCCCAGATAAGAGCCCAGATGCATATCTGCTGACTGATTTCCTGTCGGTACTTTATGTGTGACCAGTTTTGACTCTCCATGATCATTGATAATATCAAGGTCTATTTTTCTGCTGTTATCTGTATAAAAAAGATGGATAATATCTGTTTCCCGTAATTTTTCGCATCCTTTGAAGCCTTCACTTCCTACATTTTCATAATCAATTAAATAATAAGTTTTGATAATCTTCATCCTCTCTTTATTTGTTAATGTTCACTCCGTTCACAGTAACCTTTATTTTTCTCTGCTGTATAATACTCTGTCATTTTTCAGCCGGATAATTCTTTCCTATTTTAACATGCATCTTTTATCAGCACAACCACATAGTGGCAGCTCTCCTGGTTAGTATTTCCTGGTTGTCTTTCCTGCCTGTTCCAGTCAGACAGAATATTATCATATCCACGAATAGTATTCCCATATTGCCACTATAATAAATTTACATACCTTTTGTGAAAAATGACGGATTTTTCATCAAATTCCAGTTGATAAATCTTTAACAAAATTCAAAAAAAGGCAAAAATCCTGTTGATTTTAAGCGTTAAATATGTATAATAGTAAAAGAGAAGCGATACCCATTCGCTTTTATGGTAAGGTATCTTAAGCCTGTTTAAACAGGCGCTTTCATTAACGAAGAAAAGAGGTTAAACGTAAGATGGCAAAAATCGATTTAAGCAAGTATGGCATTACCGGAACTACAGAAATTGTCTACAACCCTTCTTATGAAGTATTATTTGAAGAAGAAACCAAACCGGAACTGGAAGGCTTTGAAAAAGGTCAGGTCAGCGAACTTGGTGCAGTTAACGTTATGACAGGTATCTACACAGGACGTTCTCCTAAAGATAAATACATCGTTATGGATGAGAACTCCAAAGATACAGTATGGTGGACAACAGACGAATACAAAAACGATAACCATCCTGCAACTCAGGAAGCATGGAATGCAGTAAAAGAAATCGCTAAAAAAGAGCTCTCCAACAAGAGACTTTTCGTAGTAGATGCATTCTGCGGTGCTAACAAAGATACTCGTATGGCTATCCGTTTCATCGTTGAAGTTGCTTGGCAGGCACATTTCGTAACAAATATGTTCATCCAGCCAACAGCTGAAGAACTTGAAAACTTCGAGCCAGATTTCGTTGTATACAACGCTTCCAAAGCTAAAGTTGAAAACTATAAAGAATTAGGCCTGAACTCTGAAACAGCTGTAATGTTCAACATCACAACTAAAGAGCAGGTTATCGTAAACACATGGTACGGCGGAGAAATGAAGAAAGGTATGTTCTCTATGATGAACTACT
>ERZ772818.1272-NODE-1272-length-22547-cov-9.122621_pt1 | contig 22547 bp, 19 predicted proteins | sample MGYA00580837_ERZ772818 | MGnify/ENA primary metagenome ERZ772818 (study PRJEB29015, sample SAMEA2737671) | human gut metagenome | biome: human gut; feature: human-associated habitat; material: faeces | place: China | collected 2012 ...
CGACAAGGATATAATCAATTCCGTTTTCCGTTATTCTTGGTTTCAATTCGCTCATATTTTTAATCTCCTCATTCTGGCCCATTTTTTTGCAAGTCTGACTCTCCAGAAATATTGGTAAATCTTTGGTAAATTTGAGATCGAAACACAAGAACAGCTATTTATAGAAGTATTTAAGACGATTTGAGACTTTTTATTCTGAACAGTAAATCCTGCCGTGGCAAACGAATAAAACTCTTATCATCACTATCCCCTCTCTTCTGAGCACTTATTTCTCCAGTGCTTTTCCTAACATCTCAAACTCTTTCATCGCCTCAATATCTTTCGCCAGTTCATCTTTGCCATTTGCGGAGTATGGTTTGTAAAACAGAACATCCCATGCCAGATAGTCTGCTATGCAGTCAAACTGGCTCTTGATCAGATCATACTGTTTATCCCCTGCCGGAGCACCGCCAATAACAATGATACCGACTTTTTTCTCTTTCATCTGCATGCCACGGCAATAGCATTTGTCGATAACCTGTTTGATCTGTGCTGTGATTCCCCACCAGTAAACCGGTGTTGCAAAAAGGATCATATCTGCTGCTGCGACCTTGTCGATGGTCGGGTTTGTGTCGTCTTTGTCCACACAGCCCTTATGACATTGACAGGCGCCGCAGCCTTTGCATGGAGCGATATTCAGTTTGTCCGGATTAATGACTTCAATCTCATTTCCTTCAGATGCCCCTTTGATAAAAGAATTAATTGCTGTTAAAGTATTTCCTTTTCTTGCACTTCCATTGATGATTGCGATCTTCATATTTTTTCCTCTTTTCTGATTTTATAAAATTCGTTCCGGCCTGAACTTCAGATAATCTGATGAAACGAGCCGATACATGATTCCGTTTACTTCTCCTTTGAAGCTGTCATCGTATCTTTCCCTGCCATGGCAATGAGAATAGATCACCTGCGCTACGCCGTATTCTTCTGCCATCTGCGTAAATGGACTTTCCTGCTCTCCGATGGTTGTCGGGGGATAATGCAAAAACATGATAAACTTAGAATATCCGTCTGCTTTTGCTTTGTCAAACGATATCCTCAGCCGCTCCCCCTCCCGCTCCCTGATCTTCAGGAAATGTTCTATTGAATCTTTTCCCTCATAACAATATCCCTTGGTTCCGACCAGCGCATAATCTCCGTAATTGTAATAATTATTCTGAAGAAACTGAAGCCGGCCCTCAAAGCTGTCATTTAATCTGGCAGTTTTCTTTGCGTCCCAGAACATGTCATGATTTCCACGGAGCAGGATCTTCCGCCCGGGAAGTTCCTCAATAAATTTAAGGTCCGTTTCGCACTCTTCAAGATTTCTCCCCCAGCTATGGTCTCCTGTGATCACGATCGTATCTGTATCCTTCACACATTTTGTGACATACTTCTGGATCTTCTTTTCATGATTCTTCCATATCGGATCAAAGACTTCCATCGGCTTATCCACCGAAAATGCCAGATGAAAATCCCCCATCGCCCACAATGCCATATCCTATTTCCACCCTTTCCATATATCCGGCTGATATCCAAGCGTTGACTGTTTTCCATTTCGAACTACAGGTGTCCTGATCACCTGCGGATTCTCTAGTATCTTTGCCAGCTTGTCCTCATCCGCAATATATTTAATCAGCGCAAGCGTATCCTTATCCTTGCCTTCCCAGTTGATCATATTTTCCAAACCACCATTTGCCTGTGCAACCGATGTAACTTCACCCTTGCTCATACCTTTTTCTTTCATGTCAACAAATTGATATTTGATGCCGCGCTCCTTGAAAAAGCGCTCTGCTTTTCTGGTATCGCTACATTTTTTGGTTCCAAATATCTGTATGTTCATAAAATTTTCATTCCTTTCTTTTCCATTACTGTAACGTATATTCATTATTTTTTCTGTATTTCAAACTAATCAACTCTAGTGTGCTGCGATCCATCTGAACTCTTTATTCAGATCCAATGTTTTCACACCAATCTTATTCCCACCCATCATGTAACTTCCGTCCGGCGAAATTGTCTCGTCTGTTCTGGCATATAACAGTAGTCCTAAAACTTTCCCGCTGCCTGTCACATCCAGATTCTTTACATAGGTAAAAATCTGATACAGATTTTCAGAATGCAGTATCGCTTTATCATAATGATCTCTCAGGATTTTTTCATAATACTTGGTATCTATGATCAACACCTGATCTCTGTATTTCAGAAGAGTATCCGTCTGCATTACCGGAAGAAAACGGACCATACTTTCCTCTGTCCCCTCAGACAGATTCCACTTCACCTGCGCAGATCGGATTTCTGCCAAATACGAATGATGCTTCTATAACTGTAATCCCTTCTATCTCAATATTCAGAGAAATCATCATTGATAAAAATAATCATAGCATGGAAGCTTTTTACAGTAAAGCTATTCACAAAAAACTTCTTTCCCTCCACCGCCTGATATGTTACACTGAATTCTGATTTTACAAATAAAAAGGTATCATCCTCATCGGGATCTGCCTTCACACAGGGAGGAAAAATTGTATTATTTATTACTATCTATCACTTTCAGTGCATTCGTATCAATTACAATGCGTCTTTCAGACAAGCACATCCGAAACAATATGACCATGTTTCTCTCAAATTATGCTGTCTGTATCTTATTAGCCATATTATTTGGCTTACGTGTCAACACATCCGCATTTTCAGAAGGAGTGATTTTTCCAATAGGCATGGGACTCATCAGCGGAATTATGTACCTTGTCAATTTTATTCTGCTTCAGGTCAATATAAACCGAAACGGCATTGTATTATCAACAACATTTATGAAACTTGGCGTTATCGTACCAACCATTATGGCTGTTGTAGTTTTTCATGAAACCCTGACCCTTACCTCCATTGCCGGTATCTGTCTTGCACTGATCTCCGTCGTTATCATTAATCAGAATCCGAACGAAGTCAAAAATCAAAATGTTTCTTACCAGTTTTCTTTGTTATTGATTCTGTTAGCAGCCGGAGGTTTCACGGATTCTCTTGCAAACATCTACGACAAATGTGGTTCTGCATCCCTGAAGGATCTGTACCTGCTTTGTACATTTCTCTTCGCATTCCTGTGCAGCCTGATTATAAAGACTTACAAGAAGCAGCGTTTTACTTTCGCTGATCTCGGATGGGGAGCACTTATCGGTATACCAAATTATTTTTCCGCCAGATTTCTGCTACTGTCACTTTCACAAATGCCGGCAACCATCGTATATCCTGTATATAACATCGGTACCATTGTGTTTGTTACTATTACAGGTATGATCTTTTTTAAGGAACGTTTATCACTTAACAAATGGATCGCAATGGGAATCATTTTTCTGGCACTTTTCCTGCTTAGCATTTAACCAGCATCAGTGCCTCGATATGTAATACAGAAAAAAATATCCGATACAGAACGCTTATGTTTCTATACCGGATATTTTTTATTTCTTCTCTATAAATTGTCTTACAAACTCATCATAGCCACAAGGTCTTCCCCAGAAAAATCCCTGTCCGAAATCTGGTTCAAGCTTCTGGATCTTTGCCCATTCTTCCTGGTTTTCAACACCTTCAATACAAATCTTCAAGCCAAGATTATGGATCATCCTGCAGAACTGTTTCAGCAGATAATACTCTTTTTCATCTGCCACAGCACTCGATGTAAAAGAACGGTCAATTTTGATGATCTCCGGATCAAGTTCACTGAGATAATGGAAATTAGAATAGCCGGTTCCAAAATCATCCAGTGCCAGTTTAATTCCCATACGCTTTAATTCCTTTAGGAAATGCTGCGTATTAATATCTCCCTCCAGCAGATCACTTTCCGTCAGTTCAATATTCATTGCTTCCGGTGAAAGTCCTGCTTTTTCCATCTCGTCTGCAATATCTATGATCACATCTGACTTTGATACCTGTACCTGGGAAATATTTATATTGACTTTAAATCCAGGAATCACTTTTCTGATCTGACTACATTTTTCCATTGCTTCTTTCATCATCCAGCGTCCTACCGGAATGATCAGGCCTGTCTCCTCCAAAATTGGAATAAATTCTACTGGAGATACCATTCCAAACTTTGAAGAAGAAAAACGCATCAATGATTCAGCTCCACTGAGCCTGCCACTTTTAGCTTCGATCACTGGCTGGTAAAATGCCACAAATCCCTGGAATCCATTTCTTGTCGCCTCTCTGAGTTCCTGTGTAATTTCTCCTTTTCGAATAAACCGACTATAGTCTTTTTCATCAAATATATAACAACGATTTCTTCCGCGCTTCTTTGCCTCATTCAATGAAAAATCTGTCAGCTTCATAACTTTTGAATATTCAATATTCTCAGAACTGTGCAGAGCCAGACTTCCTCCTGAAATTGTATACATTACCTCAAAATCATTTTCTTCAACAAACTGATCGATGGACTCCCTGATCTTTATAAAAAGTTTTCCTGCCTCTTTTGTATCATCCGAGGAAACATCCAGAATTAAAAATTCATCTGCCATCAGTTTATATACTCTTTGTTTTTCTGACATACACGAAGAAATACATGCCGCTGTTTCTCTCAGTATAAAGTCTCCATATTCCATACTGAATTTCTCATTAATTTCTTTAAAATGATCAATTCCAACACGCAACAGATATCCCTTCTTCCAGGTCGGAACCGGATTACTTATGTATTCACGGAAACCAGTTTCACCCAAAAACCCGCTGACATTGTCCGCTTTTTGTTTTCCACCAATCTCATTGATGCAGCCAATCATATAAAGAGGCTTCATTTTGGCATCGCGTATCAAATGTCCCTTGCATTTGATCCAGACAGGCCTTTTTTTCAGATCCATCCAGCGATACTCCATATTGTGAGTACAGCGCTCTGTACTTAGCAGATCATCAAATTCTGCTTTCAACTTTGCATAATCAGGCCCATAGACAAAATCTCTGTGATACTCCATTACCTTGTGAAAAGCATTTTTCGGAATACAGAATCGCTCCAGTGCCTGTGGCGCAATATAATAATAATCTGTCCTGAAATCTATAACATACGGATAATTATCGGTGGTAGGACTGATAAGATCAATCATACTGCAAAGCTCATCCAACGGCATATCCTGATATTTTTTCTCGTGGAGGATCACTTCATCAATAATATCTTCTGCAGGATGTTTTTCCATATAGGAAAATGTATTTTCCGTCCCCGTTGTCTTTGCAACTTTTTTCCTGCGTTTCTGGCGATACAGCATCGTATCACTTCGTCTTACTATGTCCTTAAAATCAATATCTGTATTCGGAATATAATATGCATATCCTGTTGAAATACTCAACTGATAACTAAGATCACGTGACGTTTCTTTCAGAGTCCGTTCCAGTACATTTATGCAGCCAGGAATCTGTTCCTTTTCCTCACTATGATACACATATGCAAACTCATCACCGCCAATACGAAAACAGTTTTTTTCATTTTTGAACGCACGCCGGATACACTGGTAGCAAAGCTTCAGTGCTTCGTCTCCCTTTTCATGTCCGAAATTGTCATTGATCTCTTTCAGATTATCTACATCAAGTAATACAACACCTGTCGTCCGCAGCTCAATTTCCTGCTCATCCAGATATTTGATCATGTTTTCGTAGGCATTTCTGTTCATCGCTTCCGTCAGCATATCCATATTTGCCATCTTCTGCAGATATACAATTTTCTGTTTCTGAACATACTGGTCATAATATCTGTATACCTGTATCCAGATCAGCGAAACAATAAATCCCATGGTTCCAAGCGGAAGGAATATGGACGTAGTTTCAAAATTTCTGATATAATACAAAGCAAGTTCTGCCGCACCAGATACCATTATGATATACAATGGATACTTAAACTCCCGTGCTGCTTCATTTTCTATTTTTTCTGCCTCATAATGAATCAGCATCAATGTATAGACAACTGTAACCAGCATTAATATATGCGTCATCGGAAGCATAAGGAAAATATCTATGATTCCTGCACACTGAAGTATGACCTGTACTGCCATATTCAGCAGGAACAAAATTGCCAGGTATAACGCGCCTTTACGATACTTGCTTTTGCAGATATCATATAAAAGAAAAGTAAATGGCACCGGAAATAGCAAAAAGGAAAAAAGATCCACAAAATAAAGAGTTCTTCCATCCGGGATCAGAAACTGCATAAATCCACACTGCTGCAATGACCATATCGCAATCAGCAAAGAAAAGATTCCAAGATTCAATAAAATCTCATTTTTGCCCACTGATTTTGCTCTGTTCTTTTTTCTCATACTCGAAAAGTACAAAATCAGACTGACTGTCCCAGAAAACAAAATCCCACAGCTGATAAGCAATATCCCGAAACTGTCTTTCAGAATTCTCAGGACACAATCGCCCCTCGTTCCAAAAGAAAGTGAAAACTCATTTCCATAGTATTTCGAATATACCGGAAGTATCCGTACCTCCAGTTTTTTCCCTGCACTATTCTCTGGAAGATCTACAATATGCCAGCAGGAACCCGGTGATTTCAGAAATTTAGGTGCATTTTCATCTCTGCCATACTGGTAAATTTCTTCACCGTCAAGAAGAACCTCCACAGCTGTATGCGTGGTTTTAAACAAAAGCGACCGTTGTCCATTAAACTCCTCCGGCAAAACCATGTTCTCTGTCTTGATCTCGCCCTCCACTTCCTGCGTTGCTTCAAATGTCACAGTACCGTCAAAAGACAACTTCTCTCTCGATGTACTCTGATTATATATCCATGTGGAAAAAACAATGGCAAACAATCCGAAAGTAACCAATGCAATCCATAGTCTTTTTTGTATTTTCATATTTCCCCTCATCCATAAATTTAATAAACAAGTGTAACTTTTTTAGTATACACCTTATCTGCTTATCTGACCAGAGATTACGGGGATTTTGTTCATTTTCTCTACTGTGACTCTTCCCAATACTCCTCTGCATCCTGAACATCTTCAAATTCGTCCATATGATCAAAATAAAACTCCTCTGGATCATCATAATCTTGTACATCATACATGTCCTTGGCATTAGATAATTATTCATATCCAATGCCATTACTCTATTTATTTCTTGTAAATCTTTACTTACTTTAATATCATCTTTATTTTCCTTTAACTCAACTATCCTAAGTAATTCAGGCTCAATTATTGTTTATTCGTAACTGTTCAGTACCCTCACAGTTACGAGTCAAAATGCATTCCAAATCACCTTCGGTGATGGCATTTTGCCTTGTATGTCTCGGGATTTTGGCAAAAACATGCCAAAACACCTCGCGGGATACTACCTACTGAATAGTTACGTTTATTCATTTCTTCAATATCCTAAAAAGCGCTTGCAATACCAACAATTTTATTATACAGTATTATTGTTATTATATTTTGTTAGAACTCAGTATTTTAGGCTTTCTGAGTCTTGGAGTCACAGCGGAGATAATCACTCTATTTTTAATGATAATACAAATTGTTATCGCTTTAAAGGGAGAGATGCCTATGTGTTCAAACAATAAATTGGTGGTATACGGCGCGTACGGGGTGGTCAATTTATCTATTCTCCTTAAAATACTGGTTCAAGCGCGCTTAGGAGGTTCAAATCCTCCCCGTCCCGATTATTACAGGTTGCCTTTTGCAACCTTTTTTTATGTCAAAAGACACCAACCTCTCAGTCAGTGTCTCAATCTCTAATCTCAATTATTCAATTTCCTCACATCACCATCTCAAACAATCCCACCATCACCGGCATAGTCGCGATCGACAGCAGTGTCGTTAATACATACAGCGAACTGGAATACGCCGCGTCTTTATCATAGAGCTGTGCCATGGAAGTGACGGTTGCGCAGGCGGGTGTTATGGAGGCGAGGTAGACAGTCAGAAGAATCTGTTTAGAATCCTGTATGCTGGCGAATGTCTGGATTACTTTCATCAATCCCAAAACAAACACCGGGTAAATGAACAGGCGCAGTGCGGCGGAAAGGTAGCTTCTTTTTCTGGTGAATACAGTTTTCAGTGGGACTTCTGCGATGACCATTCCTGCCAGAAGCATGCCGAGTGGACCGATCATGTTGTTCATCATGTTCAGGACGTCCTGGGCTCCGGAGGGGAGCTGGATTCGGAAGATGAACAGTACTACTCCGACTATGATGGAGATGATGTTTACGTTCAGAAGTACTTTTTTCCACTCGAGTTTATCTTCTTCGCAGAGCATATTTTTGCAGTGAGTCCAGATCAGGATGAGCTGGATGGCAATGTAGGCACTGGAGTAGATGACGTATTCCTGACCAAGTAATTCCTGTACCAGCGGGATTACGAGGATTCCTGCGTTTGAATAGATGATCGTTGCGCGTTCGATCACGTCTAAATGGAGTGGTTTTTTCAGGATTGCGGTGAGGAGTAGAAACAGGATATGTACTGCAACTGCTGCCGCGCATGCCAGAAGCAGGCCTTTCTGAACATCGGGTGTGTATTCTACCTGAAAGGCATTCAGAATCACGCACGGGATGACCAGATAAACCATGATCACGGACACGCTTTTGCTCTCCGATGACTTCATAAGTCCGGCTTTTACAACTGTATATCCCATAAACATGATCACAAAAAGCTTTATGATTTCTTCCATTAATAATAAACTGATCTGCATTTTTTACACCTGCTTCTCTCTCAACAATCTCCGTACCACTTCAAACCCGCCACTCGGCACGCAAAATTTGTCTCTGCATTTCTGGCATTCTTTGTAGGTGTCTTCGAGGTCGAACCATTCTACAGATTCTACTTCTTCTTTCTGTAAAACAAGGTCATTGATGTCTACCGGCTGGCTGTAGATGTAGACGAAGGCTAGTTCTTCGTCGCGGAACAGTTTGCCGTGGAATTCTTTGGCGAAGGAGATGGGGAAGGTTCCGGCGAATTGGAGCTGGACTGGAGTGCCCTGGATGCCGAGTTCTTCGTGGAGTTCGCGGAGTGCGGATTCCAGGGGCTCATCTCCGGCTTGGATGTGACCTGCGGAGGAGGTGTCGAATTTGCCGGGGAAGGAGTCTTTGTTCTTGGAGCGTTTCTGGAGTAAAACTTCGGTTCTTCCATCTTTTTGGCGGATGATCCAGATGTGAGCGGTTCGGTGAGGGATGCCGTCTGTGTGTGCTTTCTCGCGGGTTACTGTCTTGCCTGTGGGATTTCCTTTTTCGTCTATGATGTCAAATATTTCCATTGTCGTCTGTGCCTTTCTTCGCTTGTCTGCCGCGTTTTGTTTCGAGTTCATTCTGCATCTGTGCGCGGGCTTTTCGCGCGATGCCGGAGTTGCTGTTCATGATGCTCGCGCGGGTGATCTTGTCGTTGCCGTATTTCTGCCGGATCGTATCGAGTGCCGCGTCCAGTTTCCGGTGGCGTTCTTTGTTTTCGGTGTTTTCAAATAAGGATAACTGTTCGTATTCGTCGTCGGAAAGGTTCGTGAGTGCTACTCCAATCAGCCGGAGGGGTTCGCCTTTCCAGAATTCGCGGAAGAGTTTTTTGGCCTGTTTGTATATCTCGTCTGTCACATCTGTTGCATTCTGGAAGGTTGCCTGGTGGGATTTCTTTTTGAAGTCCAGGGTACGGAATGTGACAGCTACGGACAGGCATTTTTTCTGCTGCCTGCGCATTCTTGTGGCTACTATATCGCACTGTTCCAGAAGGATCGGGAAGACCTGTTCCAGCGAGATAATATCTTCATTAAAGGTGGTTTCTGCGCTGAATCCTTTTGCTTCGTCTGCCTGTTCTTTGACCGAAGAATCATCGTTTCCGAGGGCATACTGGTGGAGCTGGTGTCCGTTTTTGCTGCCCAATAATGCCTGGATATCAGTCTCTTTTGCACGGGCAAGATCACCGATTGTATGGATGCCGATTTCGTTCAGTTTCTTCTCAGATGCTTTCCCAAGAAAGAGCAGGTTTCGGATGGGAAGCGGCCACATTTTTGTCTCGATCTCATCTGGAAAAAGGGTGTGGACTTTGTCTGGTTTTTCAAAATCGGATGCCATCTTTGCCAGCAGTTTGTTGGTAGATACGCCTACATTTACGGTGAATCCCAGTTCTCTGTGTATCCTGTCTTTGATCTCATGGGCGGCTGCGATCGGGTCCGGATAAAGCAGGGACATTCCTGTCATATCGAGAAAAACTTCATCGATGGAAAAGGATTCCATAATCGGTGTATACGAAGCGCAGATTTCTTTGAACGCTCTGGAGCATTTCACATAAAGATCAAAATCGCTCTGTACGATCACGAGCTCCGGGCATTTCCGAAGTGCCATTGCCATCGGTTCTCCTGTCTGGATTCCGTATTTTTTTGCCGGAATGGATTTGGCTACTACGATTCCGGTACGCTTCTTCGGATCACCGCCAATGCATGCCGGAATGTCCCGAAGATCCGGCAGTCCCTGGTCTATCCTTCGCACGGATTCCCAGGAAAGAAACGCGCTGTTTACATCTATATGAAAAATCAAACGGTCCATACTTATCCCTTCCTTTCGCTGTAGTTTCATCTCTTACATATGTTCGAAGTAGGTTGCCACGTCCAGATATGCCTCTATCAGTTCTTTCAGTGTCATTTTGCCCTCTACAAAAATCACTAATACCAATCTTTTCTTATTATATCATGCTCTGTCGGGCGCATCCTACAAAATTTTACATTTTTTTGTATCCAAGCAGTTGCTTTTACAATGGAAGCTCCAAAAAACTGTCGTTTATCTACTTTACAAACACGCAAATTTTTTATAAAAAAATAGAAAAAAGGGAGTTTTATTGGACTGAATAAAGAGTATAATAGAAAGTGCAAGAACAAATAGGACTTGCTCATATCAGTATAAAATAGAAAGGTTAAGAAGCAGATATGAAGATTACATCCAGCTATGGCGTAGAATTACGAAAACATAATATCCCGATACGTCAGACGCTGGATGTTTACAGGTCTGCTGTCAGCTATCTGACAGAAATTTATGAGCAGGTATGGGAAGAACTGGAAAGTATTCAAGAAGCTAAGAAACGTTTCAATGAAGCAGGACACCTGATACATACAACGAAAAAGAATCAGACCCGTTTTGATTTTGATGTTCTTTTCCCAAAGATGCCTTGCTACCTAAGAAGGGCAGCCATCCAGCATGCCCTGGGAAGCGTATCCTCTTCCAAAACTCGAATGAGATTGTTGGAAAAATCAGTCCAGATAGAAGGAAAGCCGAAACTTGTATATGAGAACCATGCAGATATAATTATTTTCGAATACCTGAAGACAAAAGGAAAGATATCCGGGAGAAAGAAACAGAGACTGCATCTGTGGAGAAAACGGGATATCCAGAAACGCTGTGAGCATCAGGCACACAGAAACGGGATGAGAATATCAAGGATCTGCGCATGGAATACCAGCAGGCTTGCGTATGATGGAACAGGAACGGTTGCCCATGATTCAAGAAATCACAGCCTGTGTGTGTTTCAGACAGGAAAACGATATAATTGTGACTTGTCAGCATCGTACAATATTGGAGCAAGATATTTTATCAGAGAACTTTTAAACCCCCTTCCGGTAACGGAAAGGTCTTTGCTGGAGGCAAAAGTCCCTGCAGTAAAACGTAGAACCTCATGTGTTTATGCGGACCTGAGGAAACTCAGTTCAGAAATGAACCTAAGGGCCGCATAAATGCAGGCAGATATACAGCGGACTACCTGTCATGTGGGAACCTGCCGTATCCGGCATGCAACAGTTCTGTCTGCATTGCAATTTATATGCTCGTATAAAATAATTGTGCAATATAAAAAAGAGCTCAAAAGGCAGTTTCGCATGGCCGATTCTTCCTTTTCAGGTCTCTGTTTTTATTCTTTTTTCTGGTATTTTGTGCGGAGCAGCCATTTCTGGTCGATGACTTTGAGTTCTTCTCCAAACCGGATATGAAGGCTTACGGAACCTGTTCCCTGTTCGATTTCTTCAATGCATCCTTCTCCGAATTTCGGATGACAGATCACTTCTCCCACCTCATATTTCACGATACTTGCCTGACTGTTTTTGTGCTCCTGCTGCCTCCTATATGTGTCACGGATTGCCACAGTCTTGTCGTGGATCGGACTTTTGAGTTTCTTTTCGTAGTCATGTTTCATCAGGGCTTCCCCTGCCTTGTAGTAAGGTGTCGGCGCGGCCCCTACCAGAGAACAGCAGTATTTCCACGCGCTTCCGTGAAGTCCTGGCTGCCACTGATATTCACGTGGGATCGTAATATGATGTTCCATGTAGTGGGCATATTCGTGTCTGTAGAGATCCATCCGGTCTTCTTTTGTAAGAGGATTTTTTACCCCGTATCCTACGAAGAGAAGGGAAAAATGAAAGTGTTCTTTTTCATGATGCCCTGCTCTTGTATAGGAACCCAGAGTGTCTGTTTCAAATCCAAAAGTGATCGGGATCTGGGCTCCGCGAAGATGAAATTTCCGATCCAGTTCCCGGTAGAGGGCACGGATCTGCGCCGTCAGTATTGTCGTTTCTTTCTGTAGTGTTGCATACAGATCTGTATAATTTCTGTCGTCCATGATTTCTCCATTTGTATTTCGTTCACTGATTCTCTATCATATACTGAACTTGCCATCTTGTAAACCAAAAATATGCACAAAAACAGGACAACATATAGCTTTCACTACTGCTGTCCCGTTTCTATCTCATTTATTTTTTACTGAAGATACTGGTTAGATTTCCAGATCACACTCACCAGTCGTGCGATACACGCTTTCAGGTCTTCGATCTTAAGAGTTCCCTCTGCCAGTTCTTTGTGCATATTATCGTGATCTCCGAAGCATCCCGGCATTACCAGGTCGTTTCCTGCTCTCATGCAGCCGGATGCTGTACAGTTATCTCCCTGTTCTGTAGTCGTCCAGTCTGTCATGATCGCACCTTTGAATCCCCATTCATTTCTTGCGGACTCTGTGCAGAGATCATAGTTGTTTGCTGCATGAACACCATTGATCAGGTTGTAGCTGGTCATGATGGACATCGGCTGTGCCTGTCTGATCGCGATCTCGAATCCTTTCAGATAAACCTCGCGAAGTGCACGCTCAGATACAACGCTGTTTGATCCCATACGGTTGTCTTCCTGATTGTTGCATGCAAAATGTTTGATCGTTGTTCCACATCCATAATTGGACTGCACGCCCTCTGTCATAGCTGCTGCGATCGTTCCGGATACATATGGGTCCTCTGAGTAGTACTCGAAGTTTCTTCCACAGAGCGGATTTCTGTGGATGTTCATTCCCGGTGCCAGCCAGAGTGTCACGCCGAAGTGCTCCATCTCGGTTCCGATCATTGCTCCGACTTCGCGGATCAGTTCCTGGTTCCAGGTCTGTGCAAGCAGAGTTCCTACCGGAATCGCTGTACAGTACTGATAATATCTTTCTCCCGGAAGTTCTCTGGAATCATCATAGAATAATCCACCTTCCAGACTGAATTCGAACGGCATGCTGACAATGCTGCCTTCATTGACATGATAATATTTCATCAGTCGAAGTCCTGCCGGTCCGTCTGCAAGGACGATGCTTGCAAGTCCTTTATCTACAGCACAGCGGTGTGTCTCTCCTGCAGAACCCGGAACAGAAATGCCTGCTGCCCCAAGGTTTCCCCCCTGTGCTTTGCCCGGGTCTCCGGCTGCCAGATCGATCAGTTCTTCTTCTGTCAGGGTATTTACAAAATCCATCGCCTCTCTCTCATAGAGGTCGGCATTTTTCTTATATTCTACAGTCTCTGTCGTAATGTCTGCCGCATGAAGTTCCAGAACGGTCATCGCCTGCTCTCCGGCAAGTTTCTCTGCTGTTTCTGTGCGTTTTGCTGTTCTGGATGGTTCCTGTACGATTTCTTCCAGATCCTGTTTCAATGGGAAGAGGTTTTTGACCTGACGTTTCGTCACTGTGGCATCCAGTTTCATGCCTCCACAGAGTTTCGCACTGGCAAGGCTGTTTCCGATCCAGATGCCGTAGAAGCCTTTTTCCAGGATCCATGCTGCGCTCTCTTCATCGTAGGAAGTCAGTGCATCTACTGTCACTTCCATGGTGACTTCTTCTGTTTCGCCAGGTTTCAGTTCGGCAGTCTTGGCGTAAGCTGCCAGACGGTGTGCTTCTTTTTCCAGAGTGCCTCCCGGCAGGGATGCATAGACCTGTACGACTTCTTTGCCGGACACTTTGCCTGTGTTCTTTACAGATGCTAAAATGCTGATTTTTTCAGCGGATATTTTTACCAGACGGTAGTTGCTTATCTCAAAGTCTGTATAGGAAAGTCCATATCCGAAGCCATAGCGGACCGGAACTTCAAAGGTATCGAAATAACGGTATCCTACATAAATTCCCTCTTCGTAAAGCTCGGTCTGCACATTTCCGTTATTATGTGAAAACTTCTCAGAATTCGGATAATCCTCATATTCATATGCCCAGGTATCTGCAAGTTTGCCGGATGGATTTACCTTGCCGGAAAGGATGTCGGCAACTGCATTTCCGCCTTCCATGCCAGGCTGTACGATCACCAGAAGTGCTTTGATGTTCTCGAATTCATCCATGAAGGAAAGATCCACCTGTGCGCCTGCATTGATCAGAACAGTGACATTTTTGTAATATGCACAGATGTCTGCAAGTATCTGATATTCGTTGTCGTTCAGATAATAATCGCCCTTGTCAGCAGTACGGTCGGAACCTTCTCCTGCGATCCGGCTCAGAACATAGATTGCTGTTTCCGTATCTGCGTCCTCAGCTGGTTTCTGTACCTGATCTCCGGCTGGCATTTTGAATGGAGTGGTGCTGTATACCGAAAAGAAATCCATGGTGTCCGCGCCTTCACCCGTTTTTGAAAGGATACTTCTCTTCCATTCCTGGCGTGCATTCTCGTAGATCTTGTCGTAACTTGCGATCCAGTCTTCTGTTGTCACCTGAAATCCGGCGTTTTTGATTCCCTGGAAAACGGAAACATTTTCACGTTCATTGACATCTCCGGAACCTGTTCCTCCTTTGATGGTCCTTCCTGCGCCTGCGCCATAAAGTGCAACGTTGCTTCCGGCTTTCAGGGGAAGAAGATTGTCTTCGTTCTTAAGAAGAACGATTCCTTCTGCTGCCGCACGGCGTGCAACCTTGCGGTGTTCTGTCTCCCATGGCTGAACTTTCGGATCTGTGGTGCCGGAAAATGCTCTCTCTTTCAAAATTCGTGTCATGATTATTCCTTATTCCTCTCCGATAAAATCTGCAAATGTTTCTTTTATTTTCTGCTCATCCTCCGTACCTGCATTCAGGATCAGCGGCTTGCTTAAGTCCAGGCTGAAAATTCCCATGATGGATTTTGCATCTACATAATATTTACCGCTCTGCAGATCCATATCACAGTCAAATTTACTGCAAAGTTTGTTAAATTTATCTGCGTCCTGCATAGATACGATCTTTACTGTTAATTTTACCATAATCTGACTCCCTTTTCACGCTTTTATTCAGGCGGATCTTCCGACCCGCCCTGCTTATTGTTTATTTAGTTAAAGTACTTTCTGAGAAGATAAGTCGGTGTGCAGCTCCATGCGTGGCAGTAGCTGTTTACAATGCTGCTTCCATATGGAGATTCTGCCGGGTTTTCCGGATTGTAGAGTTCCCAGAAGGTATCTGCACCGTGGCTGATCATGCCGCCCCAGTAATATTTCATGTATTCCATTGCCTGGTCTTTTTTGCCGCACATCAGAAGTGCTTCCACATAATGATGGTTCATGTACGGAGAGACCATTCCTTTTTCCGGTTTCAGCTCATCCAGCTTATCGAGCATTGCACTGCCTTCTTCGATGCTGACTGCACCTGCAAGGATTAGCCATACCTGGCTTGCGTAGTTGATCTGTTTTTCCTCGCCACTTACGAACAGGCCTGTTTTCTCATCCAGAAGATATTTTCTGACTGCTGCAGTCTTTTCTTCTGCTTCTTTTGCAAGTTCTTCTGCTTTTGCTGTATCTCCAAGGATCTCTGCGATCTTCTGTACTTTTTTTGCACAGTAGATGTAAACGCCCTGCATTGCAGTCTGTTTGTTCAGTCCTTCCGTCCAGTCGATGAAGCCCCAGAATCCTTCGCCGTTTTTCATCAGATGTCTCGCATCAAACTGCTCTCCGGCGATCTCCATCTGGCGGTATGCACATTTGCTTAAATCTTCCAGCGTTTCTCTGTCGCCGGATGCCTCATAGTAGTCCAGAAGCGTTGCGCCGAAAAACATGGAATAGTCCAGAAGGAAAGTATCATCTACGATAAATTTTGGCTCTGTGAACAGGCAGGCACTTACCTGACCGTTGTCTTTTGTCTGTCCTGCGAACAGGTACAGGCATCTTTTTACCAGATCCATGTTGTGGAATGTTTCGTAGTTTGCAAGTGCCTGAAGTCTCAGGTCTCCGAGCCACAGACGGCGGTCTCTCTTCGGTCCGTCCTCAAAAACGGACTGCATACAGTTGTGCAGGGTACGAAGGCTGACTTTGTCCAATTTACGGATCATTTCGTCATCACTCTCTACCGGTTTCACATCTTCCATGCGGACAGAAGAAACACTGGTGCAGTATACATCTTCCACTACCATCTGCCATTTCAGTGAGGTATCGATTGCCTCGATCTCCATATAACGGAATGCGTATCTTCTTGGAAGTTTCAGTTCTGCCGGAAGGACATCGATATGGATGAATTCTTCCTGGATCCAGCCACGGCTGATCCATCCATCATAATCTGCGGAATCCTCAGTCATCTCTTTTGCGATCTCACCAAATTTCAGTCTGAAAAATGCCGGTGCATCCTGCGGGCTTCCCACAGAATTCAGTTTCAGAGTGACATATCCTACCTGATGATCACCGAAATTCAGGCAGATCCTGTCGCCTTTTGCCATATGATAGGTGGAAAGATTTTCGATGTCATCTTTTTTCGAAACTTGCGGAAAAACCTCCTCTGTCTTTACGATATCTACGATAGAAACCGGACGGACTACTGTCTTGATAAGTTCCGGTGCACACGCTTCTGCTTTTTTTACAAAATCATCATTGGTTACTCGAACCATATTTAAATCAATACTTACTGCTGGCATTCTGCTTTTTCCTCCAATTTTTTCTATATATCACTTTACCTTTTTCTGCTGTATTTTCCAATTGTCTTTTTTTCTGTAAAACAGTGATGTTTTTTTCGATAAATATGCGCTATACTTTTATTACATAATAAGGGAGAGGTTCTATATGAAACTTACCAGAGAAGAATTTCGGAAATACATCTTTTCTTACACTGAAGATGAAGCCTTTTATAAAAAACTTTATTTACAAAAAAAGAAGGATCCTGAGACATTTCAGGACTACTGCCTCAATCTGGATCGAAACTTTATTTTGGAACATCACCTGTATGTTCCTGAACTTCTGAGCGGATCCTGGTCTCCTTATATGGAAGAAAAAGATTTCTTTCAGGATACGGTCGAGAATATCATGCTTTACAAGCACTACCGCTACACGCCTGTTTTTTCTCATGAGCATGAATTTTTTGAGATCCTCTGTGTGTATGACGGCACTGCTGATACTACGATCCAGGGGATACGGCACACGCTGCATACGGGTGATATCTGCATCATCCCGCCGAATACTACACATAGTGTCGGAATCTTTGATGACAGCACGGCTTTTAATATCCTGGTGCGCGGTACAACATTTCAGTCTACTTTCTTCCAGTCACTGACGGCTGACAGTTCCCTGGCACAGTTTTTTGCACATGTGCTGTACCGCAAGACGGAGGGAAATTATCTGATCTTCCATAGTGGAGATGATGTACGGATCCGCGATATGCTGGAAAATCTCTATATTGAGTATCTCGGCCACGAGAAATACAGCTATACCTTTCTCAACTCCATGCTGGTCATGTTCTGGGCGATGCTGCTTCGTTATCACGAGAACGATATCGAATCCATACTTACAAAGGATACTGCCGGAAATTCTGTCACAGAGATTCTGAACTATCTGAACCAGCATTACCAGACAGTTACGTTGAGCGAGACAGCCAGTCATTTTGGTTACAGTATTTCCCATTTCAGTACCCTGATCAAAGAAAGTACCGGAAAAACTTTTCTTCAGATCATCCGGGATATCAAGCTGAATCAGGCGTGCCGTGCACTGCGGGAAACTTCCCTGAGCAACCCTGCGATCTGTGAACTTGTCGGATATGAAAGCCCGGAACATTTCATGCGTACTTTCAAGAAAACTTACGGGATGACTCCCGGTGAATATCGCAGGAAAAATAAGGAATAAATTTTCACAAAAATAAAGTTTTTTTATCTTCCTGACTTTTTTTGTATATCCTCTTTACAATCCTCGAATCCTGTCGTATCTTAAAGACAGGTGAGAAAATCAATCAATATCGAGGTTTATGTTATGTGTGAAAATTCAAAGAAAAAGGCCCGTTCGATCACGATGACGACTGGCTCTTTGTGGAGAAATATTTTTCTGTTCAGTATTCCGCTGATGTGCTCTCAGCTTCTGGAAGTTATCTTTAACTTAAGCGACGTTGCTGTTGTTGGCCGGTTCGCAGATTATAAGGCACTTGGAGCGGTCGGTTCTACGACGCTGCTGGTAACATTGTTTGTGGGATTTCTGATCGGTATGGGCAGCGGTGTTAATGTCCGGGTCGCCCACGCACTTGGCTCCGGGGACCGACAGGTCACTGAGAACACCATTCATTCAGCTCTGCTCCTCTGTGCACTGATGGGACTGCTGGTCGGTGCTGTGTGCTTCTTCTTTTCCGGCGGGATGCTTAAACTTTTGAACACCAAGGATGATCTGATCGGGCAGGCTTCCCTTTACCTGAAGATTTACGCGGTCGGTCTTCCTGCGATGGGTGTTTACAACTTTGGTAATGGAGTGTTAAGTGCCCGCGGAGATACGAAACGCCCGCTTTATTATCTGGCTGCAGCCGGTGTTCTGAATGTTATTTTGAACCTGTTTTTTGTCATCGTATTACATATGGCAGCCGCGGGTGTTGCCACAGCTACTGCGATCGCACAGTATGCTTCTGCCGCTCTGATCATGACGCATCTGCTTCGCCGCAGGGATGAATGCCATGTTTCACTGAAAAAAGTCAGACTGCACAAGGACACCAGCATTGCCATCCTGATGATCGGGGTCCCGGCAGGTATCCAGAATGCGATTTTTGCGATCGCAAACCTGTTCGTACAGAGCGGTGTCAATTCCTTTGATACCTATATGGTCTCCGGAAATGCGGCGGCTACCAATGCGGACACGATCATTTATAATGTCATGTATGCTTTTTATATCGCATGTTCCAGTTTTATGAGCCAGAACTACGGTGCAGGAAACAAAAAAAGAGTTCTGAAGAGCTACTTTATCAGCCTGTTTTATTCCTTCAGTATAGGACTGATCCTTGGACTGCTCCTCTTTCTCTTTGGTCATCAGTTCCTGTCGCTGTTTGCCACGGATGCTGCCGTTATCGATGCCGGCATGCAGCGGATCAAGATCATGGCGTTTTCTTACTGTGTGTCCTCTTTTATGGACTGTACGATCGCCGCATCCCGTGGGATCGGAAAGACCATCATCCCGACGATCATTATCATCATGGGCTCCTGCGTCTTCCGTATCATATGGATCTACACGATCTTTGCCTGGGTCCACACCATCCCGGCACTGTTTCTTCTGTATCTGTTTTCATGGATCATCACATCGATCGCAGAGATCATCTACTTTACTGTCAGCTACCGGAAACTCAGCGTCCGGTAGCTGATTTTTTATTCTTTATTAAAAAGGCTCGATCTTCCGCACTTCACGATCATAAGTAAAAACACCGTTGACCTCTTCTTCCACATCTGTCCACTGTGTGTAGATACTGGCACTTAATCCCTGTGGGATCAGATTTCGCACACCACTCCATCTTTCGAGGAAACGCTTCTCGAGATCTTTTTTGTTTTTGCAGATTCCATAGCCGTATAGTTTTTCTTTTGCACAGTGACCTGGTTCCCGATAGCTGTAACCGCCAAATTCTGAAAGAACGGAAGCCCTCTCTCGTTCCGGGCGGATGAACAATTTGAAGAAATAATTATGCAGGCTGGAAAAATCTCCGCCTCCCTGGTCAAACCATCCACTTGCCTGATCGATCAGCCGGTTCGGATCAAGTCTGCGGACGATCCTGGTCATATCCTCTGTCTGAAACTGTCCCCAGCCTTCGTTGAAGATCACCCATGCCGCAATGCTGGGATGATTTCCAAGAAGCCGGATCGTCTCTTTCATTTCCCGGATAAATTCCAGGCGGCCGGCTTTTGCTTCTCTGGAAAGCAGTCTCGGATAAACGTCACGCATTGGGATCCGAAGCCAGGAAAGCAGAGTCGCACCGTAAGTTACAAACCAGTGTTTATAGTAACTTCCACCATTGACCATATCCTGCCAGACTACGATTCCAAGTCTGTCGCAGTGATAATACCATCGCTGCGGCTCGATCTTGAGATGCTTCCGCACCATGTTGAAGCCGGTCTTTTTCATTTCCTGGATGTCAAAGATCATCGCTGCATCAGATGGCGGCGTGTACAGACTCTCCGGCCAGTATCCCTGGTCGAGCACGCCATTCTGGAATTGTACTTCGCCGTTAAGACAGATCCGCAGGAATTCCTCATGAACTTTCGTTTCCAGAGAAAACTTCCGCATGGCGAAATAGCTGATGGCTCTGTCGTCTCCCAACTTTACTTCAAAATAATAAAGATACGGAGTTTCACAGTTCCACAGAGAAATGGACTCAATCGGGATCTCGATCCATTTGTCACTTACAGCCAGTACTGCTGTTTCCAGCATATCCTCTGTAGAAATCTGTGACGGTTTCACTACCGGATCTGGATAAAGTCCTGGTTTTCGTATTTTTATTTCTATCGGAAGATTTCTGGAAAGTTTATCCACATTCTTTTTATCTGTACTATAACTGGAACTTACTTTGATCCTGATGATCTTTTTCTCGATATCCGGAACTGTTTTTATTTCTTTTATGTAGGTTTCCGGCACTTTTTCCAGCCATACTGTCTGCCAGATGCCGCTCTGGGCGGTATAAAACATGCCGCCTGCATTAAGTTTCTGTTTTCCCTTCGAATGGTAGGAAGTATCACTCAAGTCTTTGACAGCTACTATAAGTTCATTTGCGCTTTCCTGCGCGTATCTGGAAATATCCACTTCAAACGGAAGATATCCTCCCGTATGACGTTTCACCTTATGTCCGTTAATCCGAACTTCACAGGACTGATCTACCGCACCGAAATGGAGCAGGATGCGGTTTTGCCCCTTTTCTCTGTCCCAGCCCGGAAGATCGAAATTTCTCCGGTACCACAGATATTCATCTGGTTTAAGCTGACGTCCGACTCCTGAAAGAGCTGTCTCAGGCGAAAACGGCACGAGGATCCTGCCCTCATACTGCTGTGGCTGTTTATAGTCTATAGTAAAAGCATAATCCCACCAGCCATTGAGGATCTGATAATCTTCTCTCATCAGAAGTGGTCTCGGATATTCCTCCAGCACATGATCCCTGTCGAGATTTTTTCCCCATCTTGTGTAAAGCTGCTTCATAAGATTCCCGTCCTTTCTGATGATATTTCTGCCTGGTGATGCCAGCAAATGCTTTCTATATTATATATAGAAGATTTTTTTTTATTCATTGTACATTTGGGGAATACTTATGTCAAGAAAGCAGGATAATGCTGAAATCACTGCCCAAACACGACATGCAGTGTTAAATTATTATCATTTTTTCAAAATTTAATGGTTTTTTTATTGCTTTTATTGATGAATTATGTATAATAATCTCTATGAGAAGTCGGAGTGTTCCACTTCTTAGAGGTTAAAGCAGCCAGCATATAGATGGCTCCAATAAAGAAGAGAGGTAAATGTAAGATGGCAAAAATCGATTTAACTAAGTATGGCATCACAGGTACAACAGAAGTTGTATACAATCCTTCTTATGAAGTATTATTCGAGGAAGAGACTAAAGCAGGTCTTGAAGGCTTCGAAGTAGGACAGGAAACAGAACTTGGCGCTGTTAACGTTATGACAGGTATCTATACAGGACGTTCTCCTAAAGATAAATTCATCGTTATGGATGAGAACTCCAAAGATACCGTTTGGTGGACTTCTGATGAATACAAGAATGACAACCATCCTGCAACACAGGAAGCTTGGGCAGCTTGTAAAGCACTTGCTCAGAAAGAACTTTCCAACAAGAAACTTTTCGTAGTTGACGCATTCTGCGGTGCTAACGCTGATACTCGTATGGCTATCCGTTTCATCGTTGAAGTTGCATGGCAGGCACACTTTGTTACAAACATGTTCATCCAGCCAACAGCTGAAGAACTTGAGACATTTGAGCCAGATTTCGTTGTATACAATGCTTCCAAAGCAAAAGTTGAAAACTACAAAGAACTTGGCCTCAACTCTGAAACAGCTGTAATGTTCAACATTACATCCAAAGAGCAGGTTATCATCAACACATGGTACGGCGGAGAAATGAAGAAAGGTATGTTCTCTATGATGAACTACT
>ERZ772818.1276-NODE-1276-length-22487-cov-4.540344_pt1 | contig 22487 bp, 19 predicted proteins | sample MGYA00580837_ERZ772818 | MGnify/ENA primary metagenome ERZ772818 (study PRJEB29015, sample SAMEA2737671) | human gut metagenome | biome: human gut; feature: human-associated habitat; material: faeces | place: China | collected 2012 ...
AAACATGATACCCTGATCGCCTGCACCTGTATCGAATGCGTTTTCAGCTCTGCCTTCGAGAGCGTTGTCAACACCCATTGCAATATCAGGCGACTGCTTGTCTATAGTTGTGAGAACTGAACAGGTGTGTCCGTCAAAACCATACTTGGCTCTGTCATAGCCTATACCGACAACTGTATCTCTAACGATCTGTGGTATGTCGATTATAGCCTTTGTTGTTATCTCGCCCATGCACATTACTACACCTGTTGTAGTGACCGTTTCGCAGGCAACTCTTGACATAGGATCCTGCTCCAGCAGAGCGTCAAGTATAGCGTCAGAGATCTGATCGCAGATCTTGTCGGGATGCCCCTCGGTTACAGACTCGGACGTGAAGAGAAATTTGGACATTGGGGAAAAGCCTCCTTATAAAATTCGGCAGAAACGCAACCGTGAGAAACAAAAAAGGCGCACAGCCAAAAGACCGCGCGCCAAACGCTTATCTTTCGGTTTCCCGCAGGATTTGGCACCTTGCATTTGCATGCAGGTTGCCGGGCTTCATCGGGCCTGTTCCCTCAGCCGCTCTTGATAAGTTGCTATTCTGTTGTTGTGTGGATAGTTTACCATAGCTTTTGGGAAAAGTCAACGATAAAACGTGGTACACACCAGCCAATTTGCGCAAAAGTAGGACATTTTTCGGCCCGTGTACTTATTTGCGGCCGTGCAGGATGGGCGAAAGCGGCTTATAGACCAGGAAGCAGAGCACCGCATCCAGTGCACCTTTCACGAAGGTAAAGGGCAGGTTAAACACCAGCAGGCAGGCAAGCAGGCCATTGACATTGGGGTTGATGGCCTGGTACATGCCGATGATGGCATCCAGCGGCAGATGATACATGACCACATAAGCCGGGTAAACGATGAAGTAGTTGTACGGCACCGAGACGACCGCCATAACCAGCGCGCCCAGCAGTGCGCCGACGATGGCGCCCTTGCGGGTCTTGTTGCGCTTGTAGATAAGGCCCGCCACACCGACGAAGAGTGCGCCCATCACGAAGTTGAACAGCTCGCCTACCGCGGCGGTGCTGGTGCTGGGCAGCTTGATGAGGTTTTTGATGAGGCAGACGAGGATGCCCGAGACCGGCCCATAGGCGAAGCTGGCGATCAGCGCGGGCAGCTCCGACACATCCAGCTTGACGAAAGCGGGCATGATGGGGATGGGAAATTCCAGGTACATGAGCACGGCGGCCACAGCGCCAAGCATGGCGGTACCCGTAAGAACGCGGACTTTGCTGGTAGAGTTTTGCATAATAAAATGCCTCCCGTAAAAAAGTAGTTATGAAAGCTGTTTTTTCGATAAATTCTGCGGGATGCTTTTGCTAAAGCAAAACGCCCTGCTGCGGAAAATGGCAGCAGGGCGTTGGAAAAGGCATAGCAAACAGCTTTCCGTTTCTTTCATCCGGACTATACCGTCGGCCCCGGAATCACACCGGGTCAGCGGCTGCTACGCAGCCGGTCGCGGGCTTGCAGGATACTGCTTACCGCCGGTGGGGAATTGCACCCCGCCCTGAAGATTTCTATCTTTTTTTGTATAATAATACTTTATTGCTTATTTGTAAAGAATTTTTTGACTTTTGAGAATTATTTCGCAAAAATCCATAAATTTCGCTTTATTTTTCACTGCATATTTTGTTGAAACACTTTTTCTTCTTCCAGAAATAATACGGTATTACGAATAGAAGTGTTCCTCCCCATGCAATCGGATAACTGATCAGCAAAATCTCCACCTTATGATAAATCGGAGTCAGAATCATAACCCACGGGAGTCGTATTAAAAACAATCCTCCAAATGTAAATATCGTAGGCCACAGTACGTCTCCTACTCCGCGAAGTCCACCGTCCAGGTTTTCAAGCAGAATGCTGAGCAGATAACTTGGTATCAGAAACCGGAGCATATACACACCTATGTCGATCACCTTCGGATCTGTTGTGAACATATGATACATTGGCTCACAAAATGCATACAATGTAAAGATGATCATACCTGTAAATACATAAGAAATACCAATGTTTACCCGGATACTCTTATATACCCGGTCCCACTTACCTGCGCCATAATTCTGTCCGACAAATGTTGTGACCGCCGCTCCCAGTGCACTGGATACTGTCCAGAAAATCAAATCTAATTTTCCATAAGCCGCCCATCCTGCCGCAGTATCCGTTCCAAAGCTATTGATCGATGCCTGAATGACTACATTGGTCACTCCATAAGCACATGCCTGCAAAGCTCCCGGTATACCGATTTTCAACTCTCTTTTTAGAACACTTGCTTCCATACGAAGTTCTCTGAATTGTAGTTTCATAGAATCATAGTCTTTTGTTAAAGACCAGGTCACAAGAAATGCGCTGACACACTGGGAAAATACGGTTGCCAGTGCTGCCCCTGCAATTCCCATTTTTAATATAACTACCATGAATATATCCAGACCTATATTCAGTACGCAACAGACCACCAGATAAAGAAGCGGTCTTTTGGAATCTCCGACTGCTCTCATGATCGCCGCTCCCATATTATAGACCAGCGTAAATAAGATTCCCATAAAATAAATGCGTAAATATGTAGTTGATGATGCCATCATATCCTGTGGAGTGTTCATGATCTTAAGCAGCCATGGTGTCAGCACTGCTCCCACTACAGATATTACGAGACTGACCACAATGGAAAATAAATATGCAGTATGAAGTCCTGTATGCAGTCTTCCTTTGTCTTTTGCTCCGTAATACTGCGCAATGACAACTGCCGCTCCATTTGCCAGTCCATTAAAAAATGTAACAACAATCGTTGATAAAACAGCCGCCGGACCGCCTACGCTGGCTAATGCCGCCTTTCCCACAAAGCGTCCGACGATAATCGTATCCACAGTTGTATATAATTGTTGGATTAAAGTTCCCAGCATGATCGGGAAGAAAAATATCAGAAGCTGCTTCCAGATAATCCCCTCCGTGATCATATTTTCTTCTATTGTCTTTTTCCCCAAGTTTTTTCCTCTCTTACTTGTAAATTCTTAACAAGAACCATTCTGGATCTTCTGCCAATCCATCGCCTCCAATAGTATCAATTGACACTTATATCATATGTCCAGTTCACTTTTCTGTCAATGAACTCACATTTTAGGAAGAAAAACTTTTTGATAAATTAGAATTATAATGCTACAGAAATTATGCTATAATATCTCTAATAATTATCCAGAGAGGTTTTCACTATGATCGTTCTTAATCTGAAAGCAAAGGTCTGTATGTCCCACCTGCTTTTAAAACCAACATTTGATACATTCTCCTTGATCGAGGGGGAAGTAACTACCTTTAACCGCTTCCAGGTAGATGGTAGAATCCATAAAGACTTTTTTGATGAAGCTTTTGAAAAGGAGTATTCTACCTGGGGAGAAGTGCGCGATTTTTTTTTCCAGGTAATCCGCGGAAAGAAAACTCCGTTAAATTTCAAATTCATATTATCTCTAGCAAAAGATCAGTTCGAAGCCTTTCTCACTGAGCATGATCTGACCTACCGCCCTGAGGAAATCCAAGGACTATATCTTAATTTTCGCTATGACGGACTGGCACTTCAATGCATCACCGGGACTTCCATGAATACATTTACCATGGATAAAAGCGTAGAAAAAGCCTGGGATGAATATGTCCAGAAATTCTTTGCCAGTCAGGAGCTTGATTTTGATATGGAATAGTTTTGATATATGATTATAAAAACTCCTTCCACAGTTTATCCATGGAAGGAGTTTTTCTTACATCTTGGCTTCAATTCCATTTATTCAATACTCTTGAGTGATTCTACCATATCAATCTTCTTCAATTTAAAATACATAATTCCATTTACGATCAATGAAAACAGAATTGTAAATAGCAGACTGTACATGTAACTTGAAAAGTTAATATTTCTTCCGAACATGGCTGTGTCTACTTCCACCGTATCAATGATAAAGGCATGCAGGAATTTTCCAAGCACCACTCCTACCGCCGCTCCGATGAATGTCAAAAGTACATTTTCACGATATACGTGTTCTGCCACTTCCAGATCATAAAATCCTAGCACTTTCAAGGTCGCCAGTTCCCTCTGCCGCTCCGTGATATTAACAGTATTAAGGTTATATAGTACGACAAATGCAAGCATTCCTGCAGAAATGATCAGTACTACAATAACCAGATTCAGACTTTTTAGCATATCGTCCAATTGTTTTTCAATATCACGCATATAGCTGACGCTAAGCGCTCCGTCCTGAGTCAGAATGTCTTCACCAATCTTGTTATAGTCTTCCTGCGTATCTCCTTTTTGTCCTGCAAAGAAAATACTGTTATATTCCGAATTCTCACCATACACTTTTTCATAATAAGAAGGAGTGAAGAAAATATAGTGTCCCATATAGTTCTCGCAGATATGAGCAATTTTTACTTTCTTGTTACCATTCTCTTCGTCTTTAATTTCAATGGTATCCCCTGCTTTTGCATTCAAAAGTTTTCCGGTTTTCTCAGAAATAATGACACCTTCATCATCAAGCGTATATTCCTCTTTTGATTTCCGGTCGTGGAAATCAAAATAATCTTTTACGTCTTTCGGTTCCGAAAATACGACCTGATAAGCATCACGTTTATTCTTTCCATTGACAAGTGTTACATTCTTCATGCTGGTCTGCATATAATGACTGATGTCCGAATCGTCCTTCATATAATCCAGGAGATTCTGTCTTGTCTCATCGGAAATATCTTCTTTCAGATAGACGCTTCCATCATACATCTGGATATCCCGGAACTGTAATTCTGCAATTTCATAACAGGAATCTTTGATTCCATATCCAACCAGCATCAATCCCATACAACCGCCAATTCCAAAAACTGTCATAAAGAAACGTTTCTTATATCTGGTCAAGTTACGGATACAAGACTTCCACGTGAAACTTAAATGTTTCCAAATAAATTTTATTCTTTCCAAAAAAACTCTCTGGCCATTTTTAGGTGCCGGTGGGCGCATCAGTACTGCCGGCTGTGCTACAAGTTCTTTGTAACATGCAAAAAATGTTGCTGCCATTGTACATACAATTGCTGCTGCCGCTGCCATCCAGGCATAGATCCATTGGTATGGGACCAGAATATGTGTAATATGCTGATATAATATTCCATATGCATAGACAATGATATATGGCAATATCTTTTCACCGATTAACACACCCAATACACTGCCACCTGCTGTCGCAATCAACGCATATCCAAGATATTTCTTCGCGATAGACATCTTGCTATATCCAAGTGCTTTCATGGTTCCGATCGCGGTTCTTTGCTCTTCTACCATTCGTGTCATACTGGTCAGACTGATCAGCGCCGCAACAAGAAAGAATAATACCGGGAAGACACGGCCAATCGCGCCTAGACGCTCCGCGTTTTCTCCGTACCCAGAATACTCAGTCAAAGTATCACGGTCATAGACATACCAGGTTGGTTTTTCAATGTCCTGAACCTTTGCCTCTGCGTCCGCAATTTTCTGTTCGCCTTCTGCAATCTTCTGGGCAGCCTCCTCTTCACCATTGGCATACTCAATTTTTGCCTCTGCAACTTTTGCTTCATTTTCCGCAATTTCTGCTGCGCCCTCTTCCAGCTTCTTCTCCTGCTTTCTAATTTCAGTCCAACCGGACTGGATCTGGGCTTTTCCACTTGCAAGCTGCTGTGGAACACCATTTAAAGAAGCCTTCGCAGCGTCAAGCTCAGATTTTGTCTGAGCCAGAGTTGCTGCAGTATCATCAAGCTGCTTCTGGGCAGCATCCAGTTCGGCTTTACTCTCATCATATTTCTGCTGTTCAATGGAAATCTTCTGCTGCATGCCAGCTTCGTTTTCCTTAAGCTCGGTAAGCTGTCGTTCATATTGTTCTTTTTGCGCTTTCTGCTCTTTTGTAAGCTGATCCTCAGGTATTTGGTCAAATGCTGACAATTTAGAATTTACTGCCTCGATCCCCTGCTGAATTTCCGTCAATGTCTGCTGGTCTGCCTGAATCATCTGCTGAAGCGCTGCAAGTCCTTCTCTTCCAGTCTGTATCTTCGCCTCAACTTCCGGCTTCGCAGCCTCATATTGTGCAAGTCCGGCTTCATATTGCGCCTCACCTTCCTGAAGCTGTGCAAGTCCGGCATTATATTGATTCTGTGCCTGTTCCAGCTCTCTTTCTTTTTTGCTCAATGTATTCTTAGCACTGGCAATCTGCTTTTTACCACTGGTGATCTGGGCTTTTCCACTCGTCAACTGCTCCTCGGCGTCCGCTATCTTAGCCGCCGCATCTGCAAGTTCCGAAGCTGCATCCGCTCTGCCCTGCTCCAGTTCTTCTCTCGCCTCGTCAATCTTCTCCTGAGCTTCACTTACCAGTTCATTTTTTCGAATCTCAGCACGTTCATCCGTAATATCCTGAATCGAATCCAGTACCTGTTGTACTTTCTTATCATATCCGTCCGTAAATGCTACCTCATTTTTTGCACCTTTGACCTGTACATATACTTCCGTGTATACGTCCATATCAAATGTCTCTTCCGGCACCATAACAAATGCACTGATAGTTCCGGTACCAATCGTTGCACTTCCACGTCCATAAGAAATGTACATCGGACTGCTGCAAAGGCCGACAACTTTCAGTGTATCTGTCGTCAGAGTATCTGTAACCTCATCAGACGTTCCGGAACGCAATTTAATTGTATCTCCAACCTTATATCCTGCATCCTGGTCTGCCAGACATTCACCTGCTTTTTGGGGCATCTGTCCGTCACTCAACTTCACCTGATTCAACTCATCCTGTAAAGATATCACATGCAGGACTTTTTGTTTCTTATCTACGATCTGCATGAAGTCCGCGCTGTACGCACCCTCTGCATGTTCTACTCCGTCGATTTTCGAAATCGCGTCCACATCGTCCTGTGTCACACCATATGTACTGAGCGCTTTGATATCCATAAGATTGCTTTCATCAAAATATGCATCTCCCGTCAGTCTCATATCCGGCTCCGATGCACGAATTCCTGAGAAAAATGCAACGCCCAGTGCCACTATAAATAAAATAGACAGGAATCGCCCCGGACTCTTTCGAATCTCCATATAAAAATCTTTGCTCGTTGGTTTCATTTTCATATGTAATGCCTCTCTTTACCACTCAATCATCTCGACTGGAACTGGGTGCTCGTTCACTGTCATCTCTGATACCATACCATTCTTTATCTTAATGACACGGTCCGCCATTGGCGCAATTGCAGAGTTGTGTGTGATCAGAATTACGGTCATCCCCTTTTCCCTGCAAGTATCCTGAAGAAGCTTCAAGATTGCTTTACCTGTATTGTAATCCAGCGCTCCTGTCGGCTCGTCACACAGCAAAAGCTTCGGATTCTTTGCAAGCGCTCTTGCAATGGAAACCCTCTGCTGTTCTCCACCAGATAGCTGCGCCGGAAAATTATCCAGGCGCTCACCAAGTCCTACATCTTCCATAACCTCCTGGGCATCCATCGGATTCTTACAGATTTGAAGAGCTAATTCTACATTTTCAAGAGCAGTCAGGTTCGGGATCAGATTATAAAACTGAAATACAAAACCAATGTCATCTCTTCTATATGCGGTCAATTGTCTCGGTGAATACTGTGCAATATCTTTTCCATCTACGATCACTCGACCAGAGCTTGCCGTATCCATTCCTCCAAGAATATTCAATACTGTCGTCTTTCCGGCACCACTTGGGCCTACCACAACCGCAAATTCTCCCCTCTCAATCTGGAAATCAATACCGGCCGCGGCCATAATCTGCACCTCGCCCATCTGATATATTTTCTTCACATCCTCAAGGGATACAAAACTACTCATAACTTTCCTCCACTTCCTCCGTTGACACCCAATCCTCTTCCCTTACCGTTTTTTCACCTTTCCCTAATTCAGCCATCAATGCTAATTCTGCTTTCATTCTATCATAATCTTTCATATCCAAAATCACGTACTCACCTCTGCCATTTTTAGTCAAAAATACCGGAGCACCTTCACTTGTTTCTTTTAAAACTTCTGTATAATTTCTCAAATCAGAAATTGGTTTTATATTTGGCATTTTCACCGCTTCCTTTCAGTTCTTTTTCTTAGTATAACAATTCTTTTTCTTCTTTACAATTAAATTCACACGTTAATTTTACAGCAGTAAAAAAATAAGATCATAATGCATTTCAGCTCCAAGTACTTTATACTATTATTAAGAACTACTAATGTCATTTTTCTATAAATAAAGATTGGAGTTTGCCATGGAATTACTTATGAACACTCAGAAAGAATGTCAGCAACTGGAAGTATACGGGGAATATTTGAAGAAAATACCAGAACTGCTGAAACAATTAGAAACTGTTGAGAAAATGTATCAGAAAGCTGTGTTAGAAGAAGCCATGCTGAAAGACAAGCCTCTTGATAATCACAGTGTCCAGCTCTATGCAGAACGTCTGCACAGAATCAAAGAACAATGCGAGATTCGCTCCGCAGACATCCGTCAGCAATGCACACTTATCCTCGAACTCAAAAGCCAGATAGAAGCCGAAAGTAGTGTATTAAGAGCATTGCAGTCATAATTAACAAAAATACAGGTCATTCTATCCTCCCAGAGCGGAACATTCCGCTGAGCCTATTAAAACAGTTCGAGTGCAAGCAATGGCTTTCACTCGAACTCTAGTCTCATCTCCATCGCTCTGTAGTCGGATAGAATGACCTGTATTTTTGCATATTATCCCGCAACTTCGTGTCAGCATGTAAGTTTTATTGATTATATACTACCGGAAACTGCAGAACAGAAAATCCACCTGATTTTTCTGACTTCTGTGCAGTGGCGATGAGACTGTAGAAAACTTGAAAGCCTTTGCTTTTAAGTTTTCTGTTCTATCAGGCTCATCAGAACGTCTTGCACAGGGAAGACAAATCAGGTGGATTTTCATTATGCATTTTCAAAGCTGATATAATCAGTAAAATTACTCCCGTCCATCGAAGCAATACGTACATACCTGACTTGGATCAATTCCAATAGACTCTAAAAGATCGTCCAGTCTATGGTATCTTAGTGACGTAAAGTTCTGGATTCTTCGAATTTCTTCGATCATATTTGCATAGCGGTCGGAGCATGGATCTGAATACTCTTTTAATACCTCTGCAGATACTTCTCCGCCTTCCTGCTCCTGAATGACTCTTCTCGTGATCAGATCCATCTCGGATTTCGATCTTGAGAAGTTCAGGTATTTACATCCATAAAGAAGCGGTGGACATGCCGGGCGGATATGCACTTCCTTCGCTCCGCTTCTATATAAAAACTCTGTTGTCTCACGAAGCTGTGTTCCACGGACGATCGAGTCATCGATCAAGAGTAATTTCTTGTCTTCTATCAGAGCCTGTACAGGGATCAGCTTCATTCTCGCGATCAGGTCACGCTGACTTTGGTTGGTCGGCATAAATGATCTCGGCCATGTCGGTGTGTATTTGATAAATGGTCTTGCATACGGAATTCCTGATTCATTTGCATATCCGATTGCATGAGCAATACCTGAATCCGGCACACCTGCTACAATATCCGGATGCACACTATCTCCATCACGCTTTGCCAGCATACTTCCGCAACGGTAACGCATTTCCTCAACATTTACCCCTTCATACGCAGAGGTCGGATATCCATAGTATACCCACAGGAAAGAACAGATCTTCATCTTGCCAGTTCTTGCCGGGCGTATTTCTTCTACTCCCTCCGATGTCACATAAACGACCTCGCAAGGTCCCAGTTCCTTATAATCGGTATAGCCCAAGTTAATATAAGCATGACTTTCAAATGAAAGACAGTAAGAATCATCCTTCTTACCTATCACAAGAGGTGTTCGCCCATACCTGTCCCTTGCACCATAGATTCCTTCTTTTGTCATGACCAGCATCGTCATAGAACCATCTACAACGTCCTGTACATATTTGATTCCTTCTACTATGGATTCTTTCTCACAGATTAGCGCCGCCACAAGCTCTGTCACATTGATCTGCCCGTTAGTCATTTCCTGAAAATGTGAATGATCCTTCTCAAACAGACCTTTTAACAGTTCCTCATAGTTATTAACTTTTCCGACTGTTGTGATTGCAAAGCTTCCAAGGTGTGACTGAATCAAAAGTGGCTGCGGATCATAATCGGAAATACAGCCAATTCCAAGATATCCTTTCATTTCTGACACATCATGATCAAACTTTGTACGGAATGGAGAATTCTCTATATTATGAATGGCACGGTAAAATCCATCCTCTCCATAAACTGCCATTCCTCCTCGTCTTGTACCAAGATGTGAGTGATAGTCTACTCCGTAAAATAATTCCAGGACACAGTCCTGCTTTGATGCTACACCAAAAAATCCTCCCATGGCGACCTCCTTATATACTCTTTTGTTTTTATAACTATTTATTCCGTGCAAAAAAGTAACCTGGCAAAAGCCAGGTCACTCTTTTTACTTTAACATCTCACGAAGCTTCTGGTTGACCAGTCCGGGATTTGCTTTCCCCTTCATTACTTTCATCGTCTGACCTACCAGTGCTCCAAGTGCCTTCTCTTTTCCACCCTTATAGTCTACTACAGCCTGTGGATTATCTGCAATAACTTTTTTGAGAACTTCTATAAGTGCTCCTTCGTCATTGACCGTTTTAAGCCCGTGTTCTTCAACATACTTTTCTGGATCTACATTTTCCTCGAACACATGATCAAAAACTTCTTTCGCCACCGAGCTGTTGATTGTTCCTGCATCTGCAAGCTCGATCAGTTTCGCAAGGTTCTCCGGTGTAAATGTAATATCTTCTGATTCCATGTTATGTTCTTTTAAGAGCCGCATCGTCTCCACCATAAGCCAGTTGGAAACTTTCTTAGGTTTTCCACATAAAGCAGTTGTTTCTTCAAAGATATCCGCCATATGTTTAGATTCTGTGAGGATTTCTGCATCATATTGTGGAATATCGAACTCTTTCTTGTAACGCTTTAATTTTTCCTCACGGAATTCCGGCTGTCGTTTCTTAACCCGGTCAATCCATTCCTGGCTGATAACAATCGGGACAAGATCCGGTTCCGGGAAGTAACGGTAATCCTGTGCATCTTCTTTGGAACGCATTGCATGTGATGATTCTTTATTATCATCCCAGCGTCTCGTCTCCTGAACAACTTTCTTTCCGGCTTCCAGAAGCTCGATCTGACGCTCCCGCTCTCCTTCAATGGCTCTTGCAATTGCCTTAAAGGAGTTCAGGTTCTTCATCTCCGTTCTTGTTCCGAATTCACTGGTTCCCATTTCACGAACGGACAGGTTCACGTCCGCTCTCATAGAGCCCTCCTGCAATTTGCAGTCAGAAGCACCAAGATACTGAATAGTTGTACGAAGTTTTTCCAGATATGCAATAACTTCCTCAGAAGAGCGCATATCCGGCTCCGATACAATCTCCACAAGCGGTACACCGCTTCGGTTGTAATCTACCAGTGATGTATCGTCCCACTCGTCATGGATCAGCTTACCGGCATCTTCCTCCATATGCATTTCATGGATCCGTATTTTTTTCTTCGTATCGCCAACTTCGATCTCTACATAACCATTTCTTGCGATTGGTAAATATAACTGGGAAATCTGATAGTTCTGCGGGTTATCCGGATAGAAGTAATTCTTACGGTCAAACTTGCATACTCTTGTAATATCACAGTGAGTTGCAAGTCCGATTCCCATTGCATACTCTACTACCTGTCTGTTCAGTACCGGAAGGGAACCTGGCATACCAGTACATACCGGACATGTGTGGGTATTTGGCGCACCCCCGAACTGAGTGCTGCAACCACAGAAAATCTTTGTCTTTGTCGCAAGTTCTACGTGAACCTCAAGTCCAATGACTGTCTCATACTGCTTTGCCATAATTATCTTCCCTCCTTCACAAACTGTGGTGCTTCATAAGTTCTTGTCTGTTCAAATGTGTAGGCTGCCTGAATAATTTTTTTCTCCTGGAAGCAGTCTCCGATAAGCTGCATGCCAATTGGAAGTCCTTTCGAATCTTTTCCTACCGGAATGCTGATTCCCGGAAGTCCTGCCAGGTTCACGGAGATTGTGTAAATGTCACTCAAATACATTTTCATCGGATCACTTAAGCTCTTTCCAAGCTCTGGTGCCGTTGTCGGAGCCGCCGGAGCCACGATCATATCATATTTTGCAAATGCTTTGTCAAATGCCTGTTTAATCAGTGCCTTTGTACGAAGTGCTTTCAGATAGTATGCATCATAATATCCAGAGCTTAATACGAAAGATCCAAGCATGATCCTGCGCTTTACTTCTGCTCCGAATCCTTCGGAACGTGTCTTTTTGTACATGTTGTGAAGTCCTTCGTATTCTTCTGTGCGGTAACCATATTTTACGCCATCAAAACGTGCCAGGTTGGAACTTGCCTCAGCATCTGCAATAATGTAGTATGCCGGAATCGCATATTTCACAAGACTTAAGTCAAATTCTTCTACAACTGCGCCTTTTTCTTCCAGGACCTTCACTGCATTTAAAATCTGCTCTTTTACGTCTGCGCTTAATCCATCCCCAAAGTAATCTCTCGGAATACCAATCTTCATACCTTTCGTGTCGTCTGTCAATGCCGAAGTAAAGTCATATTCCCGCTCCACGGAAGTACTGTCTTTTACATCATGAGAAGCGATTGTCTCAAGGATAGTCGCACAATCTGTCACATCTTTCGCAATTGGTCCAATCTGATCCAGCGAAGAACCGTAAGCAATCAGTCCATACCTGGATACCGTTCCATAAGTCGGTTTAATCCCCGTTACACCACAAAATGAACTCGGCTGACGGATAGATCCACCTGTATCAGAACCAAGTGCATAAGCGCACTCACCTGCTGCCACTGCTGCGCAGGAGCCACCTGAAGAACCGCCTGGCACATGTTCCAGATTCCATGGATTTCTTGTCACTCCATAATAAGAAGTCTCGGTTGTACTTCCCATGGCGAATTCATCCATATTCGTCTTTCCGATTATGACTGCACCGGCTTTTTCCAAGTTCAAAACTGCCTCTGAAGTAAAGGTTGGAACAAAATTTTCCAGAATTTTGGAACTGCAAGTTGTTCTCGTCCCTTTCGTGCACATATTATCCTTGATTGCCACCGGAACACCTGCAAGAGGACTCAGAAGTGTTCCGTCATCGATCATCTTCTGAACTTCTTCGGCACGCTTTAATGCACCCTCTTTATCAATGGTCACATAGCTGTGCACATCATTCTCTACCTTTTCAATCTGATCCAGATATGCCTGCGTGGCTTCCGTAACTGAAATTTCTTTTGCTTTTATTTTCTTTCCGAGTTCCACTGCTGTCAGACTCATAATATCCATAACTCGTCTCCTCCTATCCGATTGTCTTCGGCACCTTGAAGCTCTGATCCTTCATAAGTGGTGCATTTGCCAATGTATCACTGCTGCCATCACCATTTGTCACAACGTCTTCGCGAAATACATTATTCACCGGAAATACATGAGACATCGGTTCAATTCCATCCGTGTCAAGTTCATTTAATACATCAATGTAGTCCAACATTTTTTCCATATCTGCCTTGGCTTCTTCTTTCTCTTTCTCTGAAAGTTCCAGCTTCGCCAGAATCCCCACATACTCAATGGTCTCGTCTGAGATTTTGTTTGCCATTTTAAGCGCCCTCCTGTCTGAAAGTTATTATCTTACTAATATCAGACACAAGGCTGCTCTATAATTTCTGTAAGTACACCTTAATTCTTGTCTCTGATATTTATTAATAATTGTAATATTGGTAATAATCCGTCGTTGATACTTTCTCACTCGGAGTCAGTCTGAGTTCCATATTGTCATCTAATGTAATCTGCGCATTTTTCGGAAGAACAAGATTCTTATATTCCTTTCCGTCTGTACAATTCTCGCCCAGATACAGATTTTTTGTCTCCATAGATTCACCATATTCTGTATAAATATCAACGTCCACACTGCCTTCTCCACTGACCAGTATCAGATCATACACCCCTGCCGGAAGATCAGGACCTACGGTCAGGTCTTTTTTTACTACCAAAGGCTCTTGTCCTGCCAGTGGATTATTTTCATAAAGAATGTTTTCTGTCTGCGCATTATCTGAATAAAGTGTAATCGTTGTCTGTGAAGAAATGTGAACAATCGCTCCATTGTATAATCTTAAGTCATCCAGATAATCACCGTCTGTCCGCCCTGCATATTCATAAAGGTAAAATCCGCTGTCCCAGTCATCAACCTGGACCGTATCGTAATCATAAGATACATCCGCCTGATAATTTCCTTCCGGAATGTGCACACCGACCACATAGTCACCACTGGTCAGCTCAAAACTTACACTCTCACCATCTGCCGGAAGTTCTTTTGTCACATTTTCATACGGGTCACTTCTTGTATAGTCTTGTGTATTCTCCTGGTATCCGCTGATTACATCATCTAAAATATCACTGACCATCGGTTGGAAAATACCAAAAAATACATTGAAGATGACAATGACTGCTATAATCTTACTGATGATCCTTCCCGGCTTTTTCTTCTTACCGACCTTCTTACGCCCTGTACTTCCTGTATTTCCAGAGTAAGTAGTTGTACTCCCCTGCCAGGACTGATCCTGCTGCCTGTTGTTATCTTTTTGACTCCCCTGCCAGGACTGTCTCGGTGTATTTGGCTTCGGCTGTTTCTCCGGCTTCTCATTCTTGCCATAATGCACATGAGTCAATGGTTCATGATCACATTCACTTTGGTTTATCCGATAATTTTTATCGGATTTGTTATTGTCTAATCCACACTCCGTACAGATTCCATTACTATTCAGTTTTCCTCCACATAAAGAACATCTCTTTCCAAACATAGCTTCTTCCATCCTCTCTGCTCATTTCGCTCCCGGGTGGTTAAGCAGGTACATTTCCACTTTTATGGGGAGCATAGATGAGAAGAACTGTCTGGGAATTCTCTATGGCTCCAGTCTGCTTAAGTCTCTTGGGAATAATGTTGTTTCTCTTACATTATCCTCCCCAAGCAGCTGCATCGTCAAGCGTTCCAGTCCAATTCCCAGTCCTCCGTGTGGCGGCATGCCATGTTTAAATGTAGCAAGATACTGATCCATACCTTCTGTCGTCATGCCTCTTGCTTCAATCTTCTTTAGAAGTGTCTGATAATCGTGGATTCTCTGACCTCCGGTCGTAATTTCAAGGCCACGGAAGAGAAGATCAAAGCTCAGTGTATATTTCGGATCCTCCGGATCGTCCATCGCGTAAAATGGACGCTTCTTTGACGGATAATGCGTAACAAATACAAAATCGCTGTCCCACTCTTCTTTTGCATATTTTCCGATCAGTACTTCTTCTTCCGGCTCCAGATCAAATGGGTTACGCATCTTGTGATTATATTTCTCAGCTACCAGCTCTTTGATCTCACTGAATTTTACTGCCGGAATCTGATCTGCTTTCGGAAGTTCCACATTCAGAATCTTCAGTTCTCTGGCATAATCTTTTTTCAAAAGTTCCATGGCATACTGGAGAAATCCTGTCTCCATTCCCATAATATCCTCAAATCCGTCAATATAGCCCATCTCGAAGTCCAGACTCGTATATTCGTTCAAATGTCTCTTCGTATTATGCTTCTCAGCACGGAACACCGGCGCCGTTTCAAATACCCGGTCAAACACACCGACCATCATCTGTTTGTAGAACTGAGGACTTTGCTGGAGCACTGCCGGGCGGTGGAAATATTCCAGCTTAAATAAGTTTGCACCACCTTCTGCACTTTTGGCTCCAATCTTCGGTGTATGAATTTCAGTAAATTCCTGACTATATAGGAAATCACGAAATGCTCTTGTCAGTCCTTCCTGAATCCGGAATTTTGCACGCTCCCTGATATTTCTAAGAGAAATGGAACGATAATTTAACTTTGCCTCCAGAGAAGTGTTTAATTTCCACTTGGAAATTGCAAGCGGCATCATCTCATCTTCCGGCTGACTTAAGATTTTAACTTTTTTCATGCGGATTTCAATGCCATTCGGCGCTTTTTCATTCTGCTCAAGCACCCCTTCGACTTCAAGCGTTGATGCTTCTTTGATTTCTTTCAGATCAAATGTGGCACTGCCTTCTTCGTATACACACTGGAGCAGGCCTTCTCTTTTTCTTAAGATTACAAATGCAACTGTCCCCATATCACGGATTGTATGCACTGCACCATTGACTTTTACTGCCTCGCCGGTCTTTGCATTTAAAAGTTCTGTAATCTCCAATGTATCTTTTTTCTTTACGCCTGTCTGGTATTCCATGACTGTTTCCCTCCTGTTAAATTTTGTTCCATATTATTACTTTTTTAATAATTTTCTTTCAGAAAGTATCTTTCTTAATGCAAAAAAACCCGGAATACATAATCGTATTCCGGGACGGATTATCTTAATATCCGCGGTACCACCCGCTTTTGAACTCGCCTTTGAATTCACCTCTCGCACATAACGCGTGCCAACGTACTGCTCTACTTACAATTATTGTAAATGTAATATTACTAATCGCTTTCGCTCAGTCTGCTCCAGAGTGTTCCCTATTGTTCCTTTCCCCCAAATGACGCTCTCAGTCGGTGACGTCATATTCCTGTCTAGTTATCACGAACAGAGTCTCTTTCTTTGCATTTTCTATACTGTCTCTAAAAAGATGCTCTTATGTTAGCACATGTTTTTTTTCTTTGCAAGACATTTTTTCAACTTTTTTATGTTCTTTTTTTGTTCTTTTCCTTTCTTTCAATCTTCTCTTAGACACTTCCTCTCAAAGCTGGCTGTGAATTACTGTTGAGTATGTAATACACAAGTGCATCAATAAACTGCGCATTTCCAGGACATTTCTTCGCGCCAAATCCCATAATCTCCACCATATATTCCCGGTTGTTCTGCCACCCCACTTCTACAACCTTCCGGATTGCCCGCTCTACCTTTCTTGGAGATTCGTCATAGATCTGTCCAATAACAGGATAAATATCAGCCATAATGCACAGCGGCTCTCTCATGTACTGATCCGCCAGTCTGACCGCCACTGGTAAATATGTATACCCTTTATATTTGGGCGTAATATTGCATTTCGATAAAACTTGTAGTGTTGCATTCTCCATGTTACATTCCCCCTGATTCTGTAGTTGATTTAAAAAAATACACTTGATATAATACTTACATAAAGTATTATATCCAACTACTAAGCTAATTACTTAACCGAAATTTACGACTTTTTTTCAACATCATTTTATAAATGGTCAGTTTTTTGTCCATTTTCCAACAAACAAAAAAGAGGGGAATTTAAGACAAATATGACGAAAAATGTATTATTGGACTGTTTTGTCCAGAATTTGGAAACGGAACGTTTAAATCTTGGAATGACACAGGCAGAATTTGCATCCAAACTGGAAATTTCGGTGTCTACTTACAAAAATATCATTTCTCGGAGGACTGACAAAATTGATATCATGATCGCCATGCAAATCTACAAACTGACCGGGCATTTTCTTTATGAGTTATTTGGAAATGATAATCCGGAAATGGAATGTCTGAAAAAGTTTCGTCTGCTAAATAATCGCCAGAAAGCGTACATCAGCAGCAAGATTGATTTTGAACTGGAAATGATGAGTCACGAGCAGGATTCGGAAAATATGCTGGATGTTCTTGTGCTGACCGGTAACATGGAAGATGGTATGGTACTGGATTCTGCGAATGAAGAACGTATCTACTGTCCGGAATATATTAAGAAATATGGTGAACGCCTGCATTGTGGCATTCGCATTACTTCCAACCACCTTAATCCTGTGTATGTCAGAAATGATATCCTGGGAATTTCAAAGAAACCTCCGCGTGACGGTGACACCTGTATCCTGATCCACAAACCGACCGGCCGCGCATTTATCCGCAAGATACAAGAGGGAAATCCTTGTCAGCTGCTCCCGATCAACGGTTATGGTGATATCATCACAGTTGACACGAACGACCATACCGATATGGGACAATGGTTAAAATTCGGAGTCGTGATTGCAGTACTACGACGCTAACTAATTTCAATTGATTGTTTTTTAGCAAAAAACGCCACACAGATTTCAATGCTTTCTTTCGTCACCTGTCTGTGTGGCATTTTAAGATGTCGTATTCCTATCTATGTATTTATTTTCTGTCTTGGAGTACACAATCTTCTGCGCTTTATAAAGGCTCTGATATCCGGATAGCAGATAACTGACTGCTATTACAGTACAAAAATACGGCATGCCTGCAAATCCAAACAGCTCAAATGCAATCAGAAGGGAACTGATCGGACTGTTTGTCACAGCACAGAACACGCCTACCATGCCACACGCTGCACAGATATCTACCGGCAAGCCAAATATCGGTGCCAGTGCGGAGCCGAATGTCGCCCCAATAAACAGTGACGGGACTATCTCACCGCCTTTAAAACCAGAACAAAGTGTGATACATGTAAATAGTATTTTCAGCAAAAATACCCACAATTTCTGAGGTTCTGCAAAACTCTGCGCAATCGTACCTCCACCAAGTCCCAGATAGGTATCTGTTCCCGTAATCTTCCACAAAAGAACGACTGTCACACCTCCAACAAACACACGAAGGTACGGATTCTGAAACCATTTTTTCAACTGCTTTTCAAAAATATGTAGCATCACGCAAAACAGTGCTCCGGCAAATGCAAAACAGATTGCCAGAAGAATCGCTTTTCCCCACGCGATTCCATAAAAATTCGGAACTTCTTCTACGGGATACGGTGCTGTCAACGTCCGCACACCCATAAAGATAGAAATACGCTCTCCGATAAATGCAGAGAACACGCACGGAACGAGCGCTGCATAATACATAATCCCGACGCTGATAACCTCCATCGGGAACAATGCTGCTGCCATCGGCGTTCCAAACAATGCTGCAAAAGCTGCGCTCATACCCGCCAGCGTCATAATACGTTTATCACTCTCATTCAAATGTATCTTACGTCCTAGCCAGTTTCCGAGGCTTGCCCCAAACTGAAGTGCCGCACCTTCCCGGCCGGCAGAACCTCCAAACAAATGCGTCAAAGCTGTCGCAATCAAAATCAATGGTGCCACTCTTCCCGGCATCGTATTCTGATCTGACCGTACTACCATAAGCACCATATCTGTTCCGACATTCTTCTCTTGCCCCGTAACATGATAAAGGAAAACAATCATGAGACCTGCAAAAGGCAGCAGATATACCATCCACATATGCCCCATACGAAAGTCCGTTGCCCACGTGATCAGATTCGCAAATGCACTGGCGATGACACCGATCACACCGCCAATCACAATCGATAATAGAATCCATTTCACCAGACTCCCTAACAATATTCTCCACGCATGAAACATATGCATGAGCTCCTTCTTCACCTTCTCCATTTCCATCTCACTTCCTCTATTCCTGTATTGTTAAAATTATAAACGCACGGATTCAAAACTTGGCTATATGCAAATTTGAATTGCACCTGTAATAACCAGCTTTTTATCCGTGCGCCTTATAAATACCTCACCTTATGAGCCTGACGGAATATATGGTCTGAGTGCCCCGGCAACATTACTGATCGGCATTGTCTGAAGCCATACTCTTCCCGGACCTGTAATCACGGTATTAAACAGCCCTTCTCCTCCAAACAGCATATTCTTCACACCCGGTACGGTCTGGATATCCATCTGACAGCTAGCCGTCATTGCTGCAAGATGCCCCGTATCGATCACGATCTGCTGTCCAGGATGCAATTCGTATTCCACTACATGTCCGTCAAATTCCGCAAATGCAACTCCCTGTCCACTGACTTTCTGAAGAACAAATCCTTCTCCTCCAAATAATCCGGAAGCCACTTTCTTATGGAAATGTACAGACAACTGTACTCCCGCTTCACTTGCCAGAAATGCACTCTTCTGGAAGATCATTTCCTGCCCCGGTCTGATGTTAAATGCACGAATCGATCCTGGAAAGCAAGAAGCAAATGCGATCATTCCGTTGCCTCCCTGTGCAGTGTAAATATTCTGGAACATCTTCTCTCCTGAGAACATTCTTCCTACAGCTTTCCCAATCCCTCCATTGGTCGTTGTCTCCATTTTCATGTTCGGAGACATCCAGGACATACCGCCTCCTTCCGTAATCATCCGCTCACCCGCTTCAAGCTGGCAGATCACAACCGGAAGAGTATCTCCCTGAATCTGATACCTCATATTTGTCATCCTCCTTTATATGGGATTTTATATAAGTGCCATTCGGTCTAACTGACACATATATTTGTCAATACGTATCTGGTCTGCCGCTGAAATCTGCTTACCAGAAAAATAATATGTAACCCGATCAGTTTTTGAAAATTCCTTTGCATCATTAGCCCCATTCTTCACACTGATCGTATCACACTCTTTTTCCATTCTACGGATTAATTCCCGAAGTGCTCCTTCATTTCCATCTACAAATTCTATCTTATTCGGGAAAATCTCCTGATAGCTCTCTTTGAAATAATTAAAATGGGTACAGCCAAGAACAAATGCTTTATATTCCTCTAATGGATAATCCTTCAGCGCCTCCTTAAGATACGGCACGATCTGATCCTGATCGAATATTTCCTGCTCTGCAAATCTAACCAGCTTTGGAAGCGCAACCAGATCTACCATATCACGCTTATCCACCCGGTCCACCAAGTGATGAAGCTTGTCTCCTTGAATTGTGATTGGTGTTGCTGCCACCAGGATTCTTCCCGGTCTGTCAGCATATTCTTCTACTGCTTTTTTCACTGCCGGTTCCATGCCCACAATCGGCAGTGGAAACTGACTTCTGTATTCTTTTGTGGCCACACTCGTAGCTGTATTGCAGGCAATCACAATCGCATCTACCTGCTTCTTTATCATAAATGCTATAATTTCGTCAATATATCCCCGGACTTGCTCTCTTGTTTTTTCCCCATATGGGACGTGCTCCTCGTCCGCATAATAGAGAAAATCTGCTTCTGGTATCATGCGAAGTGCACGGTGCAGAACAGACAACCCACCCATGCCCGAGTCAAAAATACCTATTTTCATGATGTCACTCCTAGAACAATGAATGTGCCTTGGCACATTCAAGTTGTTCTTTCATTATAGCACAGAAAATTCCTTTGCAACTGGCTTTCTTTGATTTTTTAATGTTTTTGAAAAGATAAACGAGCCGAATATTACAACATAACAAATGACTGCCAATGGCGTTGAAAATGTAAAGCTATTCTCTGTTAATTTCCATAATCCTAATAAATTATTATTTAAGAAATGAATCACCACTGCAATCCATATAGTTGATGTCCGCTTATAAATCCAACACATAAAAATTGTATGGCTAATAAGCATAACAGACCGTCCAATAAAAAAAGTAATTGGAAGTTTAGTTATCATATAATCTATCGGCAAATGAAAAAGCACTTCTATCGTTCCAAGGAAAAATATTGCTTTATAAACCCCATATTCCTTCTCCAGCAATGGAAACATAAAATATCCCCAACCATATTCCTCGCCCAAGAATACAATAAATGTAAAGATAAACAGTGGAACAAAACCAACTAGCTGTTTCACATCTGCCAATGGAACCTTTAATTGCGCTACATCTCCTGTTTTTAGATAATCACATAAGAATTCCACTCGAACCATAAGAATAAAAATAGCGATATAAAGCAACACATATTTCAATACTTCCTTAAACGAAACATTATAAGACAGACCTATATTTGCCAAAGTATTTTCTCCAATGGATTGTAAAAAGTAAATACTACATAATGATTCAGCTATCATCAATATTTGAGATATAACGGCACTACTTGGAATAACAACAGATATTACAGTATATATCGTCATTCCTGCAAAACAAATTTTATAAAACTTAAAAAATTTATTGGATTCATTCTGACTTGATGCCCGTTGTTTTGCAAACAAAGTACTCATGGTTGGTAAAAGCATCAAAATATAACCTTCTGAGAACTTTTTTAAATGAAACACCTGATTATATAAAATCCCCCCAAAAATAAAAAGAATTTCAAAACTAAACATGAATAATAAGAAATACTGTATCATGGACTTTTCTTTTTTATCAGTCATAATATCCCCCCTTCCAGCTCTATAAACTCAGTATACCATGGAAAATATTTAAAGTACAATTTTATAAAAAGAAAAGCCACAAAACTAACCATATATCAGCTTTGCGACCAATCATAGTCGGAGTGACAAGATTTGAACTTGCGACCTCTACGTCCCGAACGTAGCGCTCTACCAAGCTGAGCCACACTCCGATACATTCTTTAATTAAGTAACCGGATACTCATTCAAGTATCCGGCGCCCCTGCCAAGGAACTACGGATAGAGGACTCGAACCTCTACTAACAGAGTCAGAGTCTGCTGTGCTGCCATTACACCAATCCGCATCA
>ERZ772818.1287-NODE-1287-length-22386-cov-18.899825_pt1 | contig 22386 bp, 14 predicted proteins | sample MGYA00580837_ERZ772818 | MGnify/ENA primary metagenome ERZ772818 (study PRJEB29015, sample SAMEA2737671) | human gut metagenome | biome: human gut; feature: human-associated habitat; material: faeces | place: China | collected 2012 ...
CACTCTACGTCTTCTTCGCTGCCGCTCTGCGCCGTCTGTCCAAATCCTTCAGCAATTTGTTCACACCATCATCGGCAAACATCGACTCAAGCGTTGCGGAAAGTTTACGTCGCCAGTTTTTATACTGGTAACTGGTGCCGGGAATATTTACCGGATCTGCCATATCCAGCCAGTCTTCCGGCTGTAGCCCTAACAGGGCGCTGTTGCTATCGGCGATGTAGCGCTGTAAGCCACGATTCAGCGTCGGTGTCATCGACATCAACGATGCCTTATGCCCAGCACGTTTTGGCAGGCAACCATATTTATGCAGAGCATCCAGCAGCCCTTGCTTCGCCAGTTCGCGATCCTGATACAGACCGCGCAGTACCACTTCATCCGGATACAGCCCCAGCGTTTTGCCCAGCGTTAAATCCCCACTCTCCCAGTAGCCGCGTAGCGTAGGCAGGTCGTGTGTCGCCGCAACCGCCATCGACTGCTCTGGGTACGCTTTCGGTGCGCGGAATGTCTTCTCGTGGTCGTTTTCGAAATAGAGCACTTTGTAGGAGTACACACCGCTGCTGCGCAGCTTACCGACAATCTCTACCGGTACGGTACCGAGATCTTCACCAATCACCATACAGCGATGACGTTTACTTTCGAGTGCCAGAATCGAGAGCAGATCATCCACCGGATAGTGAACATACGCGCCCTGATCTGCCGTCTCGCCATACGGTATCCACCACAAACGCAGCATAGACATCACGTGATCAATTCGTAATGCGCCGCAGTTTTGCATATTGGCACGCAACAGCTCGATAAACGGTTCATAGGCACGCGCGGTGATGATATGCGGGTCCATTGGCGGCAATCCCCAGTTCTGCCCCAACGGGCCGAGGATATCCGGCGGCGCGCCAACCGACGCTTTCAGGCAATACAGTTCACGGTCGCACCAGGTTTCTGCCCCACCTTCTGCTACACCAACGGCCAGATCACGATACAAGCCAATCGGCATTTCATAGCCCTGGCTTATCTCCCAGCAGGCGGCAAACTGGCTGTAAGCCAGCCACTGCAACCAGAGATAAAAATCGACGTCATCACGATGTTCTTCGCAGAACTGGCGCACTTCTGGTGAATCCACGTTCTGATACATCTCTGGCCATGCTGGCCAGCCCCAGCGCATTTCGTCCTCTTTCACTTGCTGGGCATGTAGCGCATCAAAGGCTGCCTGCCAGAACAGGCTGTCGCCCTGCTCTGCAACAAACTGGCGAAACGCGGTCATCTGCTCATCATCACGTTGCGCGAAACCTTTCCACGCCATTCGTAATGCTGTCATTTTTAGGGTGGTAACCGTGGAGTAATCAACCCAGTCGGCATCCCGCGCCTGTTGCAGCGTCTGTTGCGTGGTCGGCAACTGCCACCAGGCCTGAGCCTCTTCGCTAAGATGGAAATCTTCAACGGCGTTAACGTCGATATAAATCACATTCAGCCAACGGCGAGAAGACGGGCTGTACGGGCTGGCACTTTCCGGATTTGCCAGATAGAGCGCATGAATCGGGTTCAGACCAATAAACGACCCGCCACGTTTTGCCACATCCACCAGCATCGCTTTGAGATCGCCAAAATCCCCAATACCCCAGTTTTTTTCCGATCGCAGCGTATAAAGCTGAACGCAGGCACCCCACAGCTTTTGTTTGTTCAGCAACGCCTGCGGTTCGTAACAGCGTTTCGGGGCGACAATCACCCGGCAATGCGCGCGCTGGTCGTCCTGGGTGAGTATCAGCGTGTGATAACCTTCCGGCAGCTTCGTCGGTAGATTGAACGCTTTGCCCCCCGTTACATGGCCTTTGTACTGCGTTCCTTCTTCGGTGGTCAGCAGCCAGCTATATTCGCCGCTGCCCTCCACCACCATCGGCATTTTTTTGCCGCTGGTATAAACCATGACATTCGGGACTGGTGTTACCGCCACTTTCGTGGCGGTACGTTGATGCATCGCGTCAAGCAAACGCCGTTTGGTTTCGGCGCTAATCGACTGCGGTTTACCGTGGGCATTGATGTAATTGGGGCTAATCCCCGCCGCCAGCGCGGCATTATCCAGACGTTTGCTTTCCATCGAGCTTCCTTAGCGTTTTGCCTGCCAGATACGAGCCTGATAATCGCGAATAGAGCGATCCGAGCTAAACATACCGCAGCGGGCGGTATTGAGGATCGCCGCGCGAGTCCAGGCCTCCTGGTCGCGGTACAGCACATCCACCTGCTTTTGTGCCTCTACATAGGCTGCGAAATCCGCCATCACCAGATACGGATCGCCGCCCTGTTTGCCGATACTGTGCAGCATCTGGTCGAAGGCATGCTTATCGCCGTCGCTGTATTTGCCGCTTTCCAGCTCTTTCAATACTGCGTCCAGCACCTTATCTTTCTTCCGCCATTTCACCGGGTCGTAGCCTTTGGCCAGAATTGCCTTCACTTGTTCCACGGTATGACCAAAAATAAAGATATTTTCTTCACCAACTTTCTCGGCGATTTCAACGTTCGCACCATCCAGCGTACCGACAGTAAGCGCACCACTGAGCGCCAGTTTCATATTGCCGGTACCGGAAGCTTCTTTACCTGCCGTCGAAATTTGTTCGGAGATATCCGCCGCCGGGATCAGTTTTTCCGCCGCCGAAACGCAATAATCCGGCAGGAACACCACCTTCAATTTGTCGCCAACCTGCGGATCGTTGTTGATCACGTCAGCCACTTTGTTGATCGCAAAGATAATGTTTTTCGCCAGGTAGTAGCCCGGTGCCGCTTTCGCGCCAAAGAGGAAGACGCGCGGTACGCGATCAGCCTGCGGGTTTTCACGAATTTCTTTGTACAACGCCAGAATATGCAGCAGATTCAGGTGCTGGCGTTTGTACTCATGCAGACGTTTGATCTGAATATCGAAAATCGCCTGTGGATTGATCTCAATACCGGTACGAACTTTCACAAACTCTGCCAGACGGACTTTATTCGCCTGCTTGATCTCGCGATATTGCTGACGGAATTTCGCATCATCAGCGAATTTTTCCAGATTGATCAGTTGATCGAGATCGTTAGCCCACTCTTTTTTCAGTGATTTATCCAACAGAGCCGCCAGTGCCGGGTTGCACTGTTTGATCCAGCGACGTGGGGTAATACCGTTGGTGACGTTATGGAATTTGTTCGGCCATAGCTGGTGATATTCCGGGAACAGATCTTTCACTACCAGATCCGAGTGTAGCGCCGCAACACCGTTTACCGCGAAACCGCCAACCACACACAGGTTCGCCATATGCACTTGTTTGTCGTGTACCACCGCCAGTTTGGCCCACACTTTTTCATCGCCCGGCCAGGTTTTTTCCACCAGCGTTTTAAAGCGTGTATTAATTTCGTTAATAATCTGCATGTGGCGCGGCAGTAAGCCTTTCACCAGTTTCACATCCCAGCGTTCCAGCGCTTCTGGCATCAGGGTATGGTTGGTGTAAGCAAAAGTTTTACTGGTGATGGCCCAGGCGTCATCCCAGCTCATCTGGTGCTCATCGATCAGCACGCGCAGCAGTTCTGGAATCGCGATAGTTGGGTGGGTATCGTTCAGCTGAATAACTTCATAATCCGCCAGTTCGTGCAGTTTACGCCCCGCCAGATGATGGCGACGCAAAATATCCGCTACCGAGCAGGCACACTGGAAGTATTGCTGCATCAGGCGCAGCTTTTTACCGGCAGTATGGTTGTCGTTTGGATAGAGAACTTTGGTCAGTTTTTCCGCGTTGATGCCCTGCTGTTCGGCACGCAGGAAATCACCATCGTTAAATTTAGTCAGATCAAACGGATGCGCATGCGTCGCCTGCCACAGACGCAGCGGCTGCGCCACGCCATTACGATAGCCGACAACGGGGAGATCCCACGCTTGACCGGTAATGGTAAACTCCGGCTCCCAGCGTCCGTCTTTCGTCACTTTACCGCCAATCCCTACCTGCACATCCAGTGCTTCATTGTGGCGGAACCACGGGTAGTTACTGCGATGCCAGTCATCCGGCGCTTCAACCTGTTTGCCATCCACAAAAGACTGGCGGAACAAACCATATTGATAGTTCAGACCGTAACCCGTCGCAGACTGACCAACAGTTGCCATTGAATCGAGGAAGCACGCCGCCAGACGGCCCAGACCACCGTTACCCAGCGCCGGGTCGATCTCTTCTTCCAGCAGGTCAGTCAGATTGATGTCATAAGCCTTCAACGAATCCTGTACATCCTGATACCAGCCGAGATTCAACAGGTTGTTGCCCGTCAGACGACCAATCAAAAACTCCATTGAGATGTAGTTAACATGTCGCTGATTCGCCACCGGTTTGGCGAATGGCTGAGCACGCAGCATTTCGGCCAGTGCTTCACTCACTGCCAGCCACCACTGGCGAGGAGTCATTTCAGCCGCAGAATTTAAGCCATAACGCTGCCACTGACGTGAAAGCGCTTCCTGAAATTGCTTATCGTTAAAAATAGGTTGTGACATAGGAGTTCCACTTTTCTTAGATTTTCAACACAACGTTATCGCTAGTTTGCCAGGCTCGATGTTGACCTTCCTCATCCTGCGGGGGATTAGGCAGGGAGGAGTTGCGGGGATGAGCAAGGAAATGTGATCTCGACCACTTAAAGCTAGTGCAAACCACAGGATTAGCAGCAAATCAATGCTATACAGCGCAGAAAATCTGTATCTAAGTGCAAAAAATGGCCGTTGCGTATTTTCAAAAAGCGGAAGGTAACTCTATAAATTAAGTAAAGGGGTGAAACAGTTTCATAAGTAAAATATCAAGTGTGCTCCATCTCATTCTTAATAGATTTATTAAGATCATCTTTTTAGATGGCACTTTCATCAGAAATGAAGAAGAAACCCTTGCTTAAATGAAACTGATGAACATAAGGAAAATACCGTACAACCCAGTATTCACGCTGGATCAGCGTCGTTTTAGGTGAGTTGTTAATAAACATTTGGAATTGTGACACAGTGCAAATTCAGACACATAAAAAAACGTCATCGCTTGCATTAGAAAGGTTTCTGGCCGACCTTATAACCATTAATTACGAAGCGCAAAAAAAATAATATTTCCTCATTTTCCACAGTGAAGTGATTAACTATGCTGATTCCGTCAAAATTAAGTCGTCCGGTTCGACTCGACCATACCGTGGTTCGTGAGCGCCTGCTGGCTAAACTTTCCGGCGCGAACAACTTCCGGCTGGCGCTGATCACAAGTCCTGCGGGCTACGGAAAGACCACGCTCATTTCCCAGTGGGCGGCAGGCAAAAACGATATCGGCTGGTACTCGCTGGATGAAGGTGATAACCAGCAAGAGCGTTTCGCCAGCTATCTCATTGCCGCCATGCAACAGGCAACCAACGGTCACTGCGCGATATGTGAGACGATGGCGCAAAAACGGCAATATGCCAGCCTGACATCACTCTTCGCCCAGCTTTTCATTGAGCTGGCGGAATGGCATAGCCCACTTTATCTGGTCATCGATGACTATCATCTGATCACTAATCCTGTGATCCACGAGTCAATGCGCTTCTTTATTCGCCATCAACCAGAAAATCTCACCCTGGTGGTGTTGTCACGCAACCTTCCGCAACTGGGCATTGCCAATCTGCGTGTTCGTGACCAGCTGCTGGAAATTGGCAGTCAGCAACTGGCATTTACCCATCAGGAAGCGAAGCAGTTTTTTGATTGCCGTCTGTCATCGCCGATTGAAGCTGCAGAAAGCAGTCAGATTTGTGATGATGTTTCCGGTTGGGCGACGGCACTGCAGCTAATCGCCCTCTCCGCCCGGCAGAATACTCACTCAGCCCATAAGTCGGCACGCCGCCTGGCGGGAATCAATGCCAGCCATCTTTCGGATTATCTGGTCGATGAGGTTTTGGATAACGTCGATCTCGCAACGCGCCATTTTCTGTTGAAAAGCGCCATTTTGCGCTCAATGAACGATGCACTCATCACCCGTGTGACCGGCGAAGAAAACGGGCAAATGCGCCTCGAAGAGATTGAGCGTCAGGGGCTGTTTTTACAGCGGATGGATGATACCGGCGAGTGGTTTTGCTATCACCCACTGTTTGGTAACTTCCTGCGCCAGCGCTGCCAGTGGGAACTGGCGGCGGAGCTGCCGGAAATCCACCGTGCCGCCGCAGAAAGCTGGATGGCCCAGGGATTTCCCAGCGAAGCGATTCATCATGCGCTGGCGGCAGGCGATGCGCTGATGCTGCGCGATATTCTGCTTAATCACGCCTGGAGTTTGTTCAACCATAGCGAACTGTCGCTGCTGGAAGAGTCACTTAAGGCCCTGCCGTGGGACAGTTTGCTGGAAAATCCGCAGTTGGTGTTATTGCAGGCGTGGCTGATGCAAAGCCAGCATCGCTACGGCGAAGTTAACACCCTGCTGGCCCGCGCTGAACATGAAATCAAGGACATCAGAGAAGGCACCATGCACGCAGAATTTAACGCTCTGCGCGCCCAGGTGGCGATTAACGATGGTAACCCGGATGAAGCGGAACGGCTGGCAAAACTGGCACTGGAAGAGCTGCCGCCGGGCTGGTTCTATAGCCGCATTGTGGCAACCTCGGTGCTGGGTGAAGTGTTGCACTGCAAAGGCGAATTGACCCGCTCACTGGCGTTAATGCAGCAAACCGAACAGATGGCACGCCAGCACGATGTCTGGCACTACGCTTTGTGGAGTTTAATCCAGCAAAGTGAAATTCTGTTTGCCCAAGGGTTCCTGCAAACCGCGTGGGAAACGCAGGAAAAAGCGTTCCAGCTGATCAACGAGCAGCATCTGGAACAGCTGCCAATGCATGAGTTTCTGGTGCGCATTCGTGCGCAGCTGTTATGGGCCTGGGCACGGCTGGATGAAGCCGAAGCGTCGGCGCGCAGCGGGATTGAAGTCTTGTCGTCTTATCAGCCACAGCAACAGCTTCAGTGCCTGGCAATGTTGATTCAATGCTCGCTGGCCCGTGGTGATTTAGATAACGCCCGTAGCCAGCTGAACCGTCTGGAAAACCTGCTGGGGAATGGCAAATATCACAGCGACTGGATCTCTAACGCCAACAAAGTCCGGGTGATTTACTGGCAAATGACCGGCGATAAAGCCGCCGCTGCCAACTGGTTGCGTCATACGGCTAAACCGGAGTTTGCGAACAACCACTTCCTGCAAGGTCAATGGCGCAACATTGCCCGCGCACAAATCTTGCTGGGCGAGTTTGAATCTGCGGAAATTGTCCTCGAAGAACTCAATGAAAATGCCCGCAGTCTGCGGTTGATGAGCGATCTCAACCGTAACCTGTTGCTGCTTAATCAACTGTACTGGCAGGCCGGACGTAAAAGTGACGCCCAACGTGTGTTGCTGGACGCATTAAAACTGGCGAATCGCACCGGATTTATCAGTCATTTTGTCATCGAAGGCGAAGCGATGGCGCAACAACTGCGCCAGCTTATTCAACTCAATACGCTGCCGGAGCTGGAACAGCATCGCGCACAGCGTATTCTGCGAGAAATCAATCAACATCATCGGCATAAATTCGCCCATTTCGATGAGAATTTCGTTGAACGTCTGCTAAATCATCCGGAAGTGCCAGAGCTGATCCGCACTAGCCCGTTGACCCAACGTGAATGGCAGGTCCTGGGGCTGATTTACTCCGGTTACAGCAATGAGCAAATTGCAGGCGAGCTGGAAGTGGCGGCAACCACCATCAAAACGCATATCCGTAATCTGTACCAAAAACTCGGTGTCGCCCACCGTCAGGCCGCGGTACAACACGCGCAGAAACTGCTGAAGATGATGGGATATGGGGTGTGAGTTTGTATAGCGTTTTTATGTACACTCTTTATACTGTATATAAAATCGCACTACAGGCTCATGAGTATGAAACCGGAAAGCAAAGAAACACCAATCAATATCAGGGCGAAAGCCTCACAGCGTGACCTGATTGATATGGCAGCGAATCTGGTCGCAAAATCGCGCACTGATTTTATGCTGGATGCCGCATGCCGTGAAGCGCAAGACATCTTATTAGATCAACGACTATTCATCCTTGATGACGAGCAATACGATGCGTTTCTGGCTGCCCTGGACGCCCCCATCACTGCTGAGCGTCAGGCCAAAATTAACGCGTTGATGAATCGTAAATCGCCATGGGAATAACGGCTCCTACTCCCCTAACGTCTGAACATAATCTGGCTGACTTTTGCTGTTCCGATCACGGGATGAATGAATGGCTAAAAAAGAAAGCGTTAAAAAATCACAGCTCCAGTCTGTCTCGTGTTTACGTTATCTGTATTGCCAATACCCGCCAGGTAATCGGCTATTACTGCCTTTCTACAGGCAGTATTCAACGTAATTTGGCCCCTGGAGCCATGCGACGTAATGCTCCCGAATCGTTGCCTGTTGTCGTATTAGGCAGACTGGCAATTGATCAAGCCTGGGCAGGTAAAGGGCTGGGCGTCGCATTGTTGAAAGATGCAGTCTATCGCACAATGTCCATAGCTCAACAGGTAGGGGTTCGGGCGCTCATTGTTCATGCCTTAGACGATTCAGTACGCAATTTCTATCTGAAGTATGCCTTTGTACCTTCACCATTCCAGTCACTTACCTTACTGTATCCCATTACTCTGGAGTAATTTACCTCTACCGGATAGTCACACTGATGAGTCTGATCCGGCAGGGGTTTTAATCAGTGAGTTTGGTTATCATCACCCGCGTTACGCCATCTGTTTCTATCAAACCAAACCGCACCGGCAAGAAACGCTCCACCACGGCGATATTGGTCAGCAGATGGCATGAGGGATGGGCGACCGTAAATTCCCCCGTGCCCGCCAGCGCCATCGGTAGCACCAGTTGGTCGGCGAGATATTCCCCCACCGCCGCCGGGCTTGCCAGGTAGCGTTTCACCTCTTTCACCAACTGTGCCGCGACCACCTCGGCACTGACGCGCTTTTCACCGACGACAAAAAAGCGTTCGGTGATATTTTCACTTTCGACTTCAAGCGAGACAGTATTACCCGGCCCCTGGTCGCGCGGCAGGTTATGAATATTCTGTTCATGCAAGGAAAAACTACCCGCCAGTGTAGCGATTTCACGCTCAGCAACATGGCGCGGCACACCAGCCAGTAGCACCTCTCCACGCATCTGCACATTGTTCCCGCGCTCGCCAAGTTGCAAGCTATTAAACGATGCCACCGGTGAGACTTCCGTTGCCACCACGCCGCCTCCGGCAGGATAAAAACCGTGACGTAACAGCGTGGTTTGCTGATGAACTCCTATTTTCGCCAGCAGCGGCTCCAGCACCCGGCGGATAAAATCCGCAGGCGGGGCCGCCGGGTTATCGGTGCCGCCGCTCACTTCAACACGCGAAGGTCCATCGGCAAACCACAGCGCGGGCAGCACCGTTTGCAGCACCAGCGTACAACTTCCGGCGCTACCGATAGCAAAGCGGTAATCGCCGCCGCGCACGGTGCCAGGTCGGAAGACCAGACGCTGCGACCCCAGCTCAGCGCCTTCCACCGTTGCCCTACAAATTTCCGCAGCCGCTTTTACCGCGGTCAGATGGTGGCGCAACAGCCCCGGTTTCGCCCGCCCGGCACGAATGCCGGTGATGGTAAATGGCTGGCCGGTTATCATCGACAGGCTCAGCGCCGAGCGCAGGATCTGCCCGCCGCCTTCGCCCTGTGCGCCATCCAGCGCAATCATCCTTTTCATCATTTATCCTTTTACGCACACCACCTGACGCAGGGTATAGATAACTTCCACCAGATCGCTTTGTGCCGCCATCACCGCATCAATATCTTTATACGCCATCGGGATTTCGTCGATCACCTCGGCATCTTTACGGCACTCCACATGCGCGGTGGCACGGATTTGATCTTCCACACTGAACAGTTTTTTCGCTTTAGTACGGCTCATTACCCGCCCGGCACCGTGGCTGCACGAACAGAACGACTCTTCATTTCCCAGCCCACGGACGATAAAGCTTTTCGCCCCCATCGAACCGGGAATAATTCCATATTGACCAGCACGCGCAGACACCGCGCCTTTACGCGTCACATAGATCTCTTCGCCAAAGTGCTGTTCTTTTTGCACATAGTTGTGGTGACAGTTGATCTCTTCCATCGCCAGCGTTTGTGGCTGTTTTACCGTTTTCTGCGTAACGCTCTGCAACGCCGTTACCACGTTTTCCATCATCGCATCGCGGTTAAGGCTGGCAAAAAGCTGCGCCCAGGCTACGGCTTTCAGGTAATCATCAAAGTATTCCGTACCTTCCATAAAGTACGCCAGGTCACGCGATGGCAACGTTTCAAGCGTTTCCTGCATCTCTTTTTGCGCCAGATCGATAAAGTAAGTTCCGATGGCGTTACCAATTCCGCGTGAACCGGAGTGCAGCATAATCCACACCTGATCCGACTCATCAAGGCAAATTTCAATAAAGTGGTTACCCGTACCCAGCGTTCCCAGGTGTTTATAGTTATTAGTGTTAAGGAAACGCGGATATTTTTGCGTCAACCACTGATAACCGGCCTCCAGCTCAGCCCATTTCGCATCGACGTTAACAGGCGGATTTTCCCATGCGCCTTTATCACGTTTACAACGCCCGGTAGTACGTCCGTGCGGTACGGCCGTTTCAATCGCCTGACGCAGCTCTGCCAGGTTTTCAGGCAGGTCCGCCGCCGTTAACGCGGTACGCAGTGCGTTCATTCCACAGCCAATATCCACGCCCACCGCCGCCGGAATAATCGCCCCTTTGGTCGGGATCACGCTACCAATGGTGGAACCTTTACCCAGGTGTACATCAGGCATTACCGCAATATGTTTGAAAATAAACGGCATCTTCGCGGTATTAATAAGTTGCTGACGCGCATCGGCTTCTACCGGCACGCCTTTGGTCCACATTTTTACCGGAGCATTTTCAGTGGTCAGTAATTCGTAATTCATTTTGTTTTTCTCTTTTCGTTGTTTGCTGTCCTGATAATTGCAACCGTCGTGCCAGAAAATCAAATAAGCATCTTAATTTTTTAATTCATTGTTTTTAAAAATATTATATTTTTACGTCCGTAAACGGAGATTTCCCGCAAAGCCGATTTACCGATAATGAAATCTCGTCTTTTATAAGGATATCTAAGATGCGTAAAACAGTGGCTTTTGGCTTTGTCGGAACGGTGCGCGATTTGCGCCAGTTGGTTGCCGAAGGCAAATTTCGTGAAGACCTGTACGCGCGAATAAATCTCTGGACCTTCACCTTGCCAGGATTACGCCAACGCCAGGAAGATATTGAACCGAACCTGGATTATGAAGTGGAGCGCCACGCCTCACTCACTGGCGACAGCGTGCGTTTTAACACCGAAGCGCGGCGTGCCTGGCTGGCCTTTGCGACCTCTCCCCAGGCAACATGGCGCGGCAACTTTCGCGAACTTTCTGCCAGCGTCACGCGGATGGCCACCTTTGCCACTAGCGGACGCATCACACTGGATACGGTGGAAGATGAGATCAACCGTCTGCGCTATAACTGGCAGGAGAGTCGCCCCTCCGCGCTTACGGCGTTGCAGGGTACAGAGGCAGAAAACATCGACCTCTTCGACCGTATGCAACTGGAAAACGTTATTGCCGTTTGTCGTCAGGCAAAGTCGCTTTCTGCTGCCGGACGACAGCTTTTTGATGTTTCGCGCCAGGGTAAAGCCAGCGTCAATGACGCGGATCGGCTACGCAAATACCTGGCGCGTTTTGGTCTGACATGGGAAGCAATGCAGGATCAGCACAGCTCCAGTTGAATATGATGGTCCTTCAGCACCTGCATCACGCTCGCAGGCGGCATCGTGTCGGTGTAGACAGCATCGACCATGCTGATGCTACCCATATTGACCATTGCGTTACGGCCAAATTTTGAGTGGTCGACAACCAGCATAACGTGGCGCGAGTTCTCAATGATGGCGCGTTTGGTGCGAACTTCGTGGTAATCGAACTCCAGCAACGAGCCGTCGCTATCGATGCCGCTTATCCCCAGAATGCCGAAATCGAGGCGGAACTGGGAGATAAAATCGAGCGTTGCTTCGCCAATGATCCCGCCATCACGGCTACGCAATTCACCACCGGCAAGAATGATACGGAAATCCTCTTTTACCATCAGCGTGTTAGCGACGTTGAGATTGTTGGTCACAATGCGTAAATTGCTGTGATTAAGCAGCGCGTGCGCCACCGCTTCCGGCGTGGTGCCGATATCGATAAACAGCGTCGAGCCATTGGGAATTTGCTCCGCCACTTTGCGGGCGATGCGCTCTTTTTCTTCGGTCTGGGTGGCCTTGCGATCGTGCCACGGCGTGTTAACCGAACTGGAAGGCAGCGCCGCACCGCCATGATGGCGCAGGATCAGGTTTTGCTCTGCCAGTTCGTTGAGGTCGCGGCGAATAGTCTGCGGGCTGACGGAGAAGTGCTCCACCAGCTCCTCGGTACTGACATAACCCTGCTGTTTAACCAGTTCGATAATACCGTTGTGACGTTGTGTTTGTTTCATTTCTAAATCCCTGGAATTATTTTCGTTTTCGCGCATTGAGCGAATCAACAAAAGCCATCGCTAAACCCACGGCTAACCCGGCGATGTGTGCTCCGTTCGCCATTGACATCCCAAACAAATCAAACCATCCGGCGACAATCCAGATCAGCGCAAAGATAATTAACCCACGTTGCAGGTAAATGCCACTTTGCGGATCGCGTTCGCCACGTAGCCAGACGTAGCCCATCAGCGCATACACCACGCCAGAAAGCCCGCCAAACCACGGCCCGCTGAATTTTTGCTGCACATAGCCGCTTAACAGGGCGCTGATAAGCGTAATGACAATTAGCTTACCGCTACCGAGGCGTTTTTCCACCGCACCGCCGAGATACCACCACCAGAGCAGGTTAAAGAGGATATGCATCAGCGAGAAGTGCATTAACGCGTGGGTGAAGTAACGCCAGAACTCAAATTTCAGCGTCGGATCGAATGGCCAGGCCAGCCATAACATCACTTCTTGATCGCCGAGAATTTGCATGGCGATAAACACCACCACGCAGGCGATCATCATCACCCAGGTTACCGGACCTGCGCGTTCACGCAAGGCGGCAAAGAAAGGATAACGGCGATAATGCAGGCCACTGCCGGTATGGCCCGCCTGCCAGCTGGCCGCCAGATAACGCGGATCTGCCGGGTTTTCGAGAAAACGCGCCAGCTCCGCCCGCACGCGCTCGGCCTGGGACTCATCCGCCAGCCAGACATCGCTTTGGTTATGTTGTTGAATCGTGAGGATAACACCCTGCGTCGCCATGTAATCAACAAACGCCTGCGCCACTCGGGGGTTAGCAAAAGAGGTAATCATCAACATCGTTGCTGTCGCTTATTCCACACAAAAGGGGACAGTATAAAGCGTTACGCGCCGTACGCCACCTCTGCGGGAAACTGGCGCTGCCAGGCTTCAAAGCCGCCATCAATGCTGTAGACCACATCGTAGCCCTGTTGCAGCAGATACTGCGCCGCGCCTTTGCTGCTATTGCCGTGATAACACATCACCATCACCGGTGTGTCAAAGTCGTTATCACGCATAAACGCGCCCAGTGTGTCGTTAGTTAAATGGAAAGCCTGGGTCGCATGCCCCATTGCGAAACTCTGTGGATCGCGAATATCGACCAGCACCGCCTCTTTTTCCTGCAACTTCTGGTGCGCGTCGGTAACGTTAATACATTCGAACTGATCCATGCGTCTCTCTTTCTTTACAAACAAGTGGGCAAATTTACCGCACAGTTTACGTCGAAGCGGCAGATAAACGCCATAATGTTATACATATCACTCTAAAATGTTTTTTCAATGTTACCCAAAGCGCGATTCTTTGCTAATATGTTCGATAACGAACATTTGTGAGCTTTAACGAAAGTGAATGAGGGCAGCATGGAAACCAAAGATCTGATTGTGATAGGTGGCGGCATCAATGGTGCTGGTATCGCGGCAGACGCCGCTGGACGCGGTTTATCCGTGCTGATGCTGGAGGCGCAGGATCTCGCTTGCGCGACCTCTTCCGCCAGTTCAAAACTCATTCACGGTGGCCTGCGCTACCTTGAGCACTATGAATTCCGCCTGGTCAGCGAGGCGCTGGCTGAACGTGAAGTGCTACTGAAAATGGCCCCGCATATCGCCTTCCCGATGCGTTTTCGTCTGCCGCATCGCCCGCATCTGCGCCCGGCGTGGATGATTCGCATTGGTCTGTTTATGTACGATCATCTGGGTAAGCGCACCAGCCTGCCGGGATCAATCGGTTTGCGTTTTGGCGCAAACTCAGTGTTAAAACCGGAAATTAAGCGCGGATTCGAATATTCTGACTGTTGGGTAGACGACGCCCGTCTGGTACTCGCCAACGCCCAGATGGTGGTGCGTAAAGGCGGTGAAGTGCTTACTCGTACTCGTGCCACGTCTGCTCGCCGCGAAAAAGGCCTGTGGATTGTGGAAGCGGAAGATATCGATACCGGCAAAAAATATACATGGCAGGCGCGCGGCCTGGTTAATGCTACCGGCCCGTGGGTGAAACAATTTTTCGACGACGGGATGCATCTGCCTTCACCTTATGGCATTCGCCTGATCAAAGGCAGCCATATTGTGGTGCCGCGTGTGCATACCCAGAAGCAAGCCTACATTCTGCAAAACGAAGATAAACGTATTGTCTTCGTGATCCCGTGGATGGACGAGTTTTCCATCATCGGCACCACCGATGTGGAATACAAAGGCGATCCAAAAGCAGTGAAGATTGAAGAGAGTGAAATCAATTACCTGTTGAAAGTGTATAACACGCACTTTAAAAAGCAGTTAAGCCGGGACGATATCGTCTGGACCTACTCCGGCGTGCGTCCGCTATGTGATGATGAGTCCGACTCGCCGCAGGCCATTACCCGTGATTACACCCTTGATATCCATGATGAAAACGGCAAAGCCCCGCTGCTGTCGGTATTCGGCGGTAAGCTGACCACCTACCGAAAACTGGCAGAACATGCGCTGGAAAAACTGACGCCGTATTATCAGGGCATTGGTCCGGCGTGGACGAAAGAGAGCGTGCTGCCGGGGGGTGCCATTGAAGGCGACCGCGACGATTACGCCACCTGCCTGCGCCGCCGTTACCCGTTCCTGACCGAATCGCTGGCACGTCACTACGCGCGCACTTACGGCAGCAACAGCGAACTGTTGCTCGGCAATGCAGGGGCGATAAGCGACCTCGGTGAAGATTTCGGTCATGAGTTCTACGAAGCGGAGCTGAAATATCTGGTCGACCACGAATGGGTCCGCCGCGCCGACGATGCCCTGTGGCGTCGCACGAAACAAGGCATGTGGCTAAATGCGGATCAACAATCTCGTGTGAGTCAGTGGCTGGTGGAATATACGCAGCAGAAGTTGTCGCAGGCGTCGTAAGGATGATGCCCGGTTGTGAAATGCAACCGGGCTATTTGAATTCCTTAGACTATTCATTGTAAATAATTGAATAACGGCCCCAGAGCTAAAATCGCCAAACTTAAGCACGTTACCCAATCGCCCCACTTCTTCCTATGGCTTCTATTTTTGCTACGCCACTGGCAATAATATCCTAACGCAAAACCAAGCTGTGCACTAATCGGGCCGACAAAATCAGTCCACGGCTGCGGCCAAAAAGGGGAAAAATTCAGGGGAAGCCAGACAAACGTCAGAAAGAAATTTCGGATATTTTCCAGCAACGCTGATTTCTCTGGAGAAATATAAAGAATGAAATTCGAGAGAATTAACCAGAAATAGACCGGAGAAAAGACCAGCCAGCAATGTAGCCTGTTTTTTAATTCAGGAGGCGTTCTGCAGGAGAATTGCCAACCGATGCCACACATTACACTGAAAAAAAGTGCATATTCAACCAATAACTCAAGTTGTAATTCCTGAAGAGAAATACGCACAACCAGAAGCGGAAAGGAGAATATTATTTCCGCCAGAAAAGTTAACGTGAATATAAGTACGGCTAAGGCAATAACCGTCGGCCATACCAATAATGGTACGATAACAAAACCGAAAATTACAGGGGGAATATAAAGTCTGATTTTATTCATCTTTATTGTCCTGATGATTCGGATGATGCGTCATACATGGCACATAAACACTCATCAATCATCCACTCGTCTTCCCAGGCCTGATACTGTGTGCCCTGTTCGGACTGCTTAAGCGGATTCTCAATCGCCTGCCGCGCGCGTTCTTTCAGGATGGATTGATTATTACTAGCCCAAGTATTAGTTTGAGTGGTAATGGCTTTATCGATATCGTCCTGGTTATCTCTGATATAACCGTCACGATACGTATTCAATAAACAGGCAAGAGACGCTGCCGACCAAAATCCGGGAACTGAAATAATGGCATCAAGCAATGGCGAAAGAGCGATATCGGCACGGAAAAACATTTCCAGCATGTACTGTAATTCGACAGCCTCATCCCCGGAGACCCAATCAGTCATATACTGGCAAGCAAATTGCTGCAATATTTCCCGTTCATCCTCACGCCATTTTTCTTTACTGGCAAGGTTTATACGCCGTAGAGAAAATACTTCGTGAATATTGTCAAACTGCCCCTGCGCAACAAACACCAGTAAACGAGGCAGAAAATAACGAACCTCATCGCTGTTTTGCGGATCAGGTCCTGGACTACTATTCCAGGCATTGATTAAGGAATAAGGAATCGCTCGCAACGATGTATTCCGTAATGCTTTTTGTTCCTGTTGACTCAGACAATATTCACAACAAACCACAAATTGCTGCGGCGCCGGATAACGACGAAAAATATGATATATCTGCTCAATTAATGCCTGCATGGCAGGAGTGGGGTGCATAATTACTCCCTCGCCCGCTGATCGTGCATAAACGGCTGATAGCTAAAAAGGGCATTCGCCGCGTTCAGGAAAATATTAATGATATCCATATTGTAATCCTGCTTAATGCAACGTTTTATCCATCGGCACATAGCCCACATCTTCCACCAAACTCTGCCCCTGCGGTGTTAAAAACCACTCCACCAATTTTTGTGTCTCTGACGTCGTATTTTCCCGCGTTACCATTAAGGCATCGACTATATAGGGATATTTGTCGTTGCGAATATTTTCCACAGTCGGTGCAATACCGTTAATCGCTAGCAGTTTTATATTTTTATCGGCATTCATTTGTGTTGCGTAATAGCGGAAGGTGTAGCCTATTGCGTTGTTTGTATTACGGTATTCGGCAACGACTTTAATCATTCCCTCCATCATGCTTGCCACTTCGGTTTCCTGCGGCGAGATCATGCGGACATTTTTCATGACCTGTGATTGCATCACTGTCTGGCTGCCAGAGTCTTCCGGGCGTTGCCAGGTCTGGATCTCCTGATCCTTACCGCCAACCGTGCGCCAGTTGGTAATTTCGCCACTAAAAATGTCACACACTTGTTGTTCAGTCAGGGAATTAACCGATTATCCGCATTGACGATGAAAACAAACGCTTCACGGGCAAATGGCGTGTACAGCAAAGTGACGCCCGATTTCTCAGCGCGTTTTTTTTGCCCATCGGAAGGTTGCGCCACGAAAATAATATCGGCATCACCGTTAACGATCCTGTTATACGCTTCTGGTGTTCGAGAGTTCGTCAGATATTCCCAGGAATGAAAATCTTCCGGTATAACGCTTAGTGCATAAAATGCAGAGGCATAAAGCGGATACGCTGCCGTAGCGCCATCGCTTCGCGGCCAGTTTTGCGTAAATTGAATTTGTGGTTTACCACGCAGTGGCGTCAGTTGATTATAAAGTTTATCGGGTCGCCAGGCCCAGGTATCAATATTTTCACGCACACCGACGCCGGGATTAAGCTGTTTATATAAATAAGCCTGATAACCAGCGACAATACCCAGTAAGAGAAGAATGAACAGAAGTAAATTACGGCAACGTAGACCGGAGGTGCCGGTTAAAGGATGTCTGGTCAGCCAGCCGTATCCCAGTGAAAAACTGATATGCGCGCCAACGGGAATAATGACTATCCACCAGTACTCACCACCGACGAATGAGACTGTAAAAACGCCCAACCAGGGAAGCATAAGGTTTGCCAACCAACCGGCTCCCATCTGGCGAAATTGATAATCTGCCAGATGTAGCGCGATTATCCAGCCAACCAAGGTTAATAGCGCGGGTAAGAGAAAAAAGCATTGTCGCCAGGCGGCTATTTCTCTTTTTTCTGGTGCGCTATCACCAGCCCACACGCGACCAGAGAAAAATATGATTATCGCCCCCAGCGTCAGCATAAAGACGTTGAGTAGAAGATAAATTGTTGGCGTAAAGAGTAAATTGCAAACCTCAAGAATAGCGGCAAGCCCGGCCCCCAGCATGGCAACAACCGCTGCCAAAAATTGCGCCAGTATGGGGATGCCAAAAAAAGTCATTACCAGCGAGGTCAAAATCCATTTTCCGTTTTGCATTATTCTTTCCATTCTTGCTGAATGGCGAAATTATACTCCCCGATAACCCTCGCCCCCTCTGGACACTTTTCCTAAATAAAGGCGAAAAAAAAACGGGACCTTTTGGCCCCGTTCTGTTTTTTAGCGAACTTACAATCTCACCGGATCAATATGCCAGATATGATCGGCGTACTCTTTGATCGTACGGTCAGAAGAGAAGTAGCCCATATTGGCAATGTTCAGCATCGCTTTTGCGGTCCACTCTTCCTGACGCTCGTAGAGTTCGTCGACTTTATCCTGACAATCGACATAGCTGCGATAATCCGCCAGTACCTGGTAGTGATCGCCGAAGTTGATCAGCGAATCAACCAGATCGCGATAGCGACCCGGATCTTCCGGACTGAATACACCGCTGCCGATTTGCGTCAGCACCTGATGCAGCTCCTCATCTTTCTCGTAGTATTCACGCGGTTTGTAGCCCTGACGACGCAGTTCTTCCACTTCTTCCGCTGTGTTACCAAAGATAAAGATATTGTCAGCACCGACATGATCCAGCATCTCGACATTCGCACCGTCCAGCGTACCGATAGTCAGCGCGCCGTTAAGCGCAAACTTCATGTTACTGGTGCCGGAAGCCTCCGTCCCCGCCAGCGAAATCTGTTCAGATAGATCGGCCGCCGGAATGATCAACTGCGCCAGGCTAACACTGTAGTTCGGGATGAACACGACTTTCAGCTTGTCGCCAATCTGCGGATCGTTGTTGATCACTTTCGCTACGTCATTGATCAAATGAATAATGTGCTTCGCCATGTAATAGGCCGAAGCCGCCTTACCGCCAAAAATATTCACGCGCGGTACCCACTTCGCATCTGGGTCGGCCTTGATGCGGTTATAGCGGGTGATCACGTGCAACACATTCATCAATTGACGTTTGTATTCGTGAATACGTTTGATTTGCACATCGAACAGCGCTTTCGGATTTACCACCACATTCAGCTGCTGGGCGATATACTCCGCCAGACGCTTTTTGTTCTCCAGCTTCGCCTGATGCACCGCGTGATTAACCATTGGGAAATCACAGTGTTGTTGCAGATCATTAAGCAGGCTAAGGTCGGTGCGCCAGTTGCGGCCCAGGTGTTCGTCCAACACGGCTGAAAGCGATGGGTTCGCTACCGCCAGCCAGCGACGCGGCGTCACACCGTTGGTGACGTTGGTGAAACGACCCGGGAAGATTTTCGCAAAGTCAGCAAATAGCGATTGCACCATCAGGTTAGAGTGCAGCTCCGATACACCGTTAACTTTGTGGCTCACCACAACCGCCAGCCAGGCCATACGCACACGACGACCGTTGGATTCATCAATGATCGACGCCCGTCCCAGCAGATCGGTATCGTTCGGATACTGTTCCTGCAAGGTTTTCAGGAAATAGTCGTTGATTTCAAAGATGATCTGCAGGTGACGCGGCAGAATTTTACCCAGCATATCGACTGGCCAGGTTTCCAGCGCCTCGCTCATTAGCGTGTGGTTGGTGTAGGAGAAGACCTGACAACACACTTCGAACGCGTCGTCCCAGCTAAATTGGTGCTCATCGATCAGCAGACGCATCATCTCAGGAATCGACAGCACCGGATGGGTATCGTTGAGGTGAATCGCAATTTTATCCGCCAGGTTATCGTAGGTTTTATGCAACTGATAATGGCGGCTTAAAATGTCCTGAATGGTCGAGGAAACCAGGAAGTATTCCTGACGCAGTCGCAGCTCACGTCCGGAGTAGGTGGAGTCATCCGGATACAGTACGCGAGATACGTTCTCGGAGTGGTTTTTATCTTCCACTGCCGCGAAGTAGTCGCCCTGGTTGAATTTACCGAGGTTAATTTCGCTACTGGCTTGGGCACTCCACAAACGCAGCGTGTTGGTCGCGTCAGTGTCGTAACCTGGGATTATCTGATCGTAAGCTACTCCCAGAATCTCTTCGGTTTCAATCCAGCGCGTTTTTTTACCTTCCTGCTGAATGCGACCGCCAAAACGGACTTTATAGCGCGTGTTGTGGCGTTTGAATTCCCACGGGTTACCGTATTCCAGCCAGTAGTCAGGCGACTCTTTCTGGCTACCGTTAACGATGTTTTGCTTGAACATACCGTAGTCATAGCGGATGCCGTAACCGCGCCCCGGCAGCCCTAACGTCGCCAGAGAATCGAGGAAGCAAGCCGCCAGACGGCCCAGGCCACCGTTACCGAGGCCCGGGTCATTTTCTTCATCAATCAGCTCTTCGAGATTTAATCCCATTGCTTCCAGTGCGCCCTGTACATCTTCGTAAATTCCTAGCGACAACATGGCGTTGGAGAGCGTACGGCCAATCAAAAACTCCATCGACAGGTAGTAAACCTGACGAGTTTCTTGCGACAACTGGGCACGGTTTGAACGTAACCAGCGCTCCACGAGACGATCGCGCACAGCAAATAACGTTGCGTTCAGCCATTCATGTTTATTGGCGACGACCGGATCCTTTCCAATCGTAAACATCAGCTTGTAAGCGATAGAGTGCTTAAGAGCTTCTACGCTAAGCGTGGGCGATGAATATGTAAACGGAGCATTCATATAGGCGTTTCCTGAAAACTATTTCAAGCGATAGTAAAGCTCACGGTACGACTTCGCCGCGACCTGCCAGCTAAAATCCATTGCCATAGCCTGACGTTGCACAAACCGCCACAGTGAAGGACGGGACCACAGTACAAAAGCACGTCGAATAGCCCGTAACAGCGACCAGGCATTACTATCTTCAAAGACAAACCCACTGGCGACGCCATCTGCAAGGTTCTCAAGAGAACAGTCAGAAACCGTATCAGCAAGCCCACCAGTGCGCCGAACTAACGGCAGCGTACCGTACTTCAATCCATAAAGTTGCGTTAAGCCGCACGGTTCAAAACGGCTGGGCACCAGAATGACGTCCGCGCCGCCCATAATGCGATGCGAAAATGCTTCGTGATAGCCAATCTGAACGCCCACCTGGCCGGGGTATTCCGCTGCCGCCGCAAGGAAACCTTCCTGCAGCACCGGATCGCCCGCGCCGAGTAGCGCCAGCTGCCCGCCCTGCTCCAGAAGACCAGGTAAGGCTTCCAGCACCAGGTCGAGACCTTTCTGGCTGGTCAGACGGCTCACCACTGCAAAAAGCGGCACTTTATCGTCAACCTTAAGCCCCATTGCGATTTGTAACTGGCGCTTATTTTCCGCTTTATCTTCCAACGTATCGCGGGTGTAACGCGAGGCCAACAGTAAGTCCGTCTCTGGACTCCAGATTTTCTCGTCCACGCCGTTCAGTACGCCGGAAAGACGCCCTTCACGGTGACGCTGTTGCAACAGACCTTCCATACCGTAGGCAAACTGCGGTTCGGTGATCTCGCGAGCGTAGGTTGGGCTGACTGCCGTAATGTGATCGGCATAGTACAGACCGGCCTTCAGGAAAGAGATTTGTCCGTTGAATTCCAGCCCATGAATATTAAAGAACGACCATGGCAATTGAATGTCATTCATGTGATGTGCATAAAACATGCCTTGATAGGCCAGGTTGTGCACAGTAAACACCGACTTCGCCGGCCGCCCGCGCGCCGCCAGATACGCAGGCGCAAGGCCTGCATGCCAGTCGTGCGCATGCACCACATCAGGACGCCAGAATGGGTCAAGCCCGCTGGCCATTTCTGCCCCAACCCACCCCAGCAGCGCAAAACGCAATACGTTGTCGGTATAGGCAAATAAGTTGGTATCGTGATACGGGCTTCCCGGACGATCATAGAGATGCGGCGCGTCAATCAGGTATATGCCAACCCCGTTGTAATGACCGAACAACAGCGTGATATGTCCGGCGAAGGTATCACGACGGGATACTACCTGCGCATCGGTCACGCCACGGCGAATATCGGGAAATGCAGGCAACAGTAC
>ERZ772818.1293-NODE-1293-length-22334-cov-6.213160_pt1 | contig 22334 bp, 16 predicted proteins | sample MGYA00580837_ERZ772818 | MGnify/ENA primary metagenome ERZ772818 (study PRJEB29015, sample SAMEA2737671) | human gut metagenome | biome: human gut; feature: human-associated habitat; material: faeces | place: China | collected 2012 ...
TACATCTCCCAACATCCGGAAATCATCCAGGGATTTACCAATGCTCTACAGAAAGGTATGAATTATGTGGCATCTCACACTCCGGAAGAAATTGCTCAGACAATAGCTCCTCAGTTCAAAGAGACGACACCGGATACCATTACAACCATCGTATCCCGTTACTATGAACAGGACACATGGAAGAAGGATCTAATCTTCCGTCAGGAAAGTTTTGATCTTCTTCAGGATATTTTAGAAGATGCCGGAGAACTAAAAAAACGTGCTCCGTATAAGAATCTTGTAACGACAATTTATGCCGAAAAATCCGCAAAAGCAGTCAAAGATACAACGCTTTCACATTAACAATAAAAAATAATGTTGCAAACATTTCTTTGGTTTGCAACATTATTTTTTGACTCTGTCTTCTCCTATACCATCGCTGTATCCAAATGCTCTTTCACATAACCACTGACTTTATCTCTCGGCATCTCCATCACCACCGCCAGTTCCCCATACAAGAACTTTTCAGCACTGGACATATATCTCTCATCGATATTAATCGTCTTTTTCCCTGCCTGGATTCTTTCTTTATTTCTCCCATAAGATGTCTTGATCAATGAAACCCATTCTCTGCACTGATTGTGTAATAACGCATTTTTGTACATTGCTTCCCGCTGCTTTTCATTCGTCACACCGATTGTATCAATCTCCGACATCTCTTTGATCAGATTCTCTGCTTCTTCTTTTGTAATTAACTGTCTGATCTGCTCCCTCTTGTTGTCAACCGGTGTATATACCGTTCCGGCTGCATCATATACCGGTTTTAACGTATAATACTCTTTATCCGAACTGCCCATATCAATCTTTCCAATATTTACCACTTCACAGACGCCCTCCTTATAATGCGCCACATAATCTCCTATTCTGAACATTTCTGCCTCCTGTTCTTAACACTTCTCTCATGGTAACTTCTGCAGACGTATGACAACGCTAAAAGGGCGCACAATCCGAAGTTATATCGAACTGCACGCCAACTTTTCTGGTATCGTATTATGAAATTTGTAAACGCGCTGACATAAACTCTTGATATAGCTATTATAACATAACTCTTGATATCAGTGTCAACCAACGTGAAATTTTTTATGCATTTCTTCTTTAAATTCTTTTCTTTTGAACATGATAAGTCCAATCATCAGCAGAAAACTACAGCCGATACAGATGACAGACGGAGTTCTGTAGCGGATCACCCCTGTCATGAGCAGTACAAACGGCAGTATCATCGAATATACCGACGCCATTACATAATATATCATATACTCTCTTGGTGATAATGACCGTATTCGGGATATGATCAGCATTACAATCTGGATCAATAGGCAGATATTCGGGATTCCGATATTTACCGACCATCCCCTCCATCCGGTTCCCAGATCCCATAACACGCAGATGCCGGACATGATCAGAAGCTGCCACGCCGCATTCTTCAACAAATTGAAACGCTTCACATACCCAACTGCCATCGTAAACCACATCGTTGCACAGCCGGCCGCCACAAATACCGACCAGTGTACCCCGGGGGATATGATGATATCTGTCATCATACTGATCACAATTGCTGCAATACAGCAGAATGTAAATATCTGCAACACTTTCTTCCCTTCGTAATTTGCTTTTGCATCCTTCGGAAAATCTGCTTCTGTAACCGTGACCTGTACGCCGAGTTCTTTCAATATCCGGTAAAAATTCCGCTGGATATTCGTACTGTCATATCTTGATGTAAAACTGAGTGAAAGTGTATCCTTAAAAGAACAGATGCATAATTCCGTCCGGTTCGTGCTGGTATACACTCCGAATTTTTCAATATAGTCCGCATAATCTTCCGGCATCTTTACTACACTCATATTAGAAAGCACAGCCGTCACTTCCTGCTCTGCCATCTTGGCCCCTGCACGGATACAACGGTTCTTAAGTTCCAAAGGTGCCCACTTTAAAATTTTATGCTTTTCTATTGCGATCAATTCATTCATCTGGCCTGCCACATGTTCTTTAGACAGATTCTCCCGAAAATATATCTTAACTGTTTCCAGTACATCTTCAAACGAATCTTTCCCTTCTCCAAACTGATACCCCGGTTCTATATAACCAAAGAAATTCAGCATCGAATCGGATGGGAATATCTTTCTTAAATTCACCGGAACCATCAGTATGACCGGCTTTTTTTCCTGCATCCGGCTCATTTCCTCATGAATTGCACATATGAATGCCGTCGTTAAAAGCACTGACATGGATACTCCCTTTTCCCTGCTGATACCCAGAAGTTCTTTTACCGGCACAGTTGCCTCCTTGACCTGCAGTTCTTCGTATCCCTTTCCACTCTTTTTAATCTGAAATGCCTTGACCTTCTTCTTTTTCTTTCTTGGAAAATCCGGATCATAATAGCGGCTGAAGCTGTCATCCTCCTGATCCTTTACCGTCAGATACTGATCTGATAATTCAACCGGTTCAAGTTCTTCCTTATGAACCAGATGCAGATAATTTTTCACCAGTTCCCGCAAGAATTCCGTCGCACCGGTTCCATCAGTCAGTGCATGAAATACTTCAAAATTAATCCGTTTTTTATAATAGGTCACTTCAAATAAAAGCGTCTTCTTATCCCGTACATACAGACTGCTGCATGGTTCTTTGTATTCTGTTCTTACTATCGGTCTTAATTCGCTTTTCTCCAGATAGTGCCAGAACAGGCCTTTTCTCATGACCGACAGGAATACCGGATATTTCTCGATTGTCTGATCCAGTGCCTCCTGCAGGGCGTTTTCTTCCACTTCTTCCTTCAGTTCACAATAGAACCGGAATACCCTTGTATCTTTCGGACTGCTGGCGGCAGAAAATAACTTTGCTGCATTATCCAGACTTCTCCAGTAAGCACGTTTTTGTTCAAACACTGCTTTTCCCCCTTCTCTCTCCCGATGCTACTCACCATCCGCCGAATTGACATTCTTTTCGCTTTCCTTCTGTCCATAGCTGTCAAGAAAGCGGTTAATAATCGCGAAGCTCTCCTGCACATGGTAATATTTTACCCCCAGTGCAAAAAATCCGTGAAGTGCATCCTGAATCCGGTGAATCTCCACCTGATTTCCGGCTTCTTTCAGACGCCTTCCATACTCTTCCCCTTCATCTCTGAGCGGATCACATTCTGCTGTTAAGATCAATGTATCCGGCTGGTTACTGTAATCCGTTTCCATCAGAGGTGCAAGATATTTACTCCTCTTATCTTCTTCTGCCGAAGCATAAAAATTAATATAATCCCTCATCTTTCCAGCTGTCAGAAGATACTCTGTTCCATAGCGTCTGACTGACAGATACGGGGAATTCTCACTGTAATCATTATTCACTGCCGGATAGATCAGAATCTGTCTCTTTGGCAGAAATTCTCCCTGATCTCTTGCCATCAGTGAAACAGCTGCTGCCAGATTCCCGCCTGCGCTGTCCCCGATCAAAGTGATCTTGTCCGGATCTGTATTCAAAATGAACCGGTTCGTAAACATAGCCTTTGCCGCCATATAACAGTCATAGAAACCTGTCGGAAATGGATATTCCGGTGCCAGCCTGTACTCTACCGATACAACAATATGATTTGTTGCCGATGCCAGACGGGCACAGATTCTTTCATAATTGTCAATGCTTTCCGTTACCCATCCGCCTCCGTGAAAGAACAACAATGCCGGAAGATCATCTTCCATCTTCTCTCCCGGAAGGAATATCCTCACCGGAATCTGATGATCACCGTTATAAATCTTATAATCAATCGTCTTATAAAAGATCTTCATTGGATCGATCGCCTTTAAATTTGCCAGATGCCTCGAGGCTTCTACTTCAATGCCGTCAAAAGACAGAGCTTTCAATACTCTTCTCATGGATTTATTAATCGCCATACTACTTCCTTTACCTGTAACTTTTCTTTCTGATTTTCCTTATCTGATATATCCTTCTTCATATGCTTTTGCCTTATTAAATGCATATAATTCTGCAAATGTCGCCTCCCTGTACGGATTTACATAGAATATCCCAACGATTCCACAGGTAATTGCAGACAGTAATATCCATCCGATAAATGACAGATCCAGAATAAATGTCTCCATCTTCTGCCCGTCCATCATACGCTTACTGATCTGAAATGCTTCTTTTCTGTCCATTCCCGGATTCTCTGCAAGAATGTAAGGGATCATCAGATATTCATAATGTTTTACAATTCCCGGAATAACGAAAAGCAGCGTCCACAAAGATGTAAACAGATTTTTCAGGAACATCGCCAGCACAACATTCACATAATTTCCGGAACGGAATGCATCAAATATGGTTCCGACTGTTGGATTCTCTGTCTTATTGAGAACAAAGAACCTTTTTCCGCCTACTTCCAGAAGACTTCCCACAAATATCTCCAGTGCCAGAATTATGAGAGTCACTATAATTGCTGTCATTGTAATCGCCAATCCGGCAAACGGATATCCAAATCCATCTGTTCCATACAAACTGTTCTGCGAAGCACTGCCTCCGGCTCTTCCTCCATTCACACCACTTAATCCTGTGATAATTCCCATGATCACGGTTACAGCGACACATGACCAGTAATTCTTTTTAAATGCAATCCTACCATTTGTTTTCAGTCTGTCTCTTGTCCAACTCATATCATATCCTCCTTGTCTATTCTTTTGTTATGTCTGCATTCTGAATCTTTTCATTCAGATCATTCAGATATACCCAACGTTCCATCTTTTCATCCAGTTCATTCCCTGCCTCTTCTTTTTTATCCATGAGTTCCCGTAATTTCACTGAATTAGTCGCATTAGCTGCAATCTGTGCATCCAGCGTCTCGAGCTTTTCTTCAAGCTTTGCAATATCATCGTCGATGGTCTCAAACTCCCGCTGCTCTTTGTATGTGAACTTAAGTTTCGATTTTCTCTGTTTCCATGTATCTTTGGAAGAGTTTTCCCCTTTCTTTGATTGTCCTTCTGTTGCGGCAGCATGTCCTTTCAGTGACATCTCCGTATCCAGACCTTCCAGTTCTTTCCGAATCAGATAATCAGAATATCCTCCCTCAAACTGGCGAATTTTCCCATCTCCTTCAAAAGAAAAGGTACGGTTCACGATACGATCAAGGAAATACCGGTCATGAGATACTGTTATGATAATTCCGTCAAAGTGATCCAGATAATCCTCCAGAATGGTCAGTGTCTGGATATCCAGATCATTCGTCGGCTCATCCAGGATCAGCACATTCGGCGCACTCATCAGCACACGCATCAGATACAATCTCCGCTTTTCTCCTCCGGAAAGCTTCTCGATTTTCGACCACTGCATGGCTCCGTCAAATAAAAAACGCTCCAGCATCTGTGATGCCGTGATCTTTCCGTCAGATGTAGTGACATATTCCCCCACTTCTTTCACATAGTCGATCACTTTCATGGACGCATCCATATATTCGTTCTCCTGCGAGAAATATCCAATCCGGATGGTCTGCCCGATTTCTATTGTTCCACTGTCTGGCCTCACGATCCCATTGATGATCTTAAGAAGTGTTGTCTTGCCACAGCCGTTCGGACCGATAATTCCAATGCGGTCATTTTTCAGGAATATATAGCTGTAATCACTGATCAGCTTTCTGTTACCATAAGATTTGCTGATATTCTCCAGCTCGATCGTCTTATTTCCCATACGGGATGCTACGGAATCCAGTACCACTCTCTTTTCTTCCTGAATATCCTTGATCTCCTGCATCGCTTTGATCCGGTCAATATGTGCTTTCTGCTTCGTGCTTCTGGCTCTTGCACCTCTTCCCAGCCATTCAAGTTCGATGCGGAGAAGGCTCTTCCTCTTCCGTTCTGTAGCCAGTGCCATATCCTGACGCTCTGCTTTCAATTTAACAAATTCGGAATAATTTCCCGGATAACTGTATAGCTTTCCCTGATCCACTTCCACGATTCTTGTTGCCACACGATCCAGGAAGTAACGGTCATGCGTAACCATCAGTATTGCCCCTCTAAAGCCGATCAAATATTCCTCCAGCCACTCTGACATTGCATTGTCCAGGTGGTTCGTCGGCTCATCTAAGATCAGTATGTCAGCCGGTGTCAACAGTGCATTGACCAGTGCAATCCTCTTCTTCTGTCCGCCGGACATATGCTCTACTTTTTCATCATAATCATAGAACCCCAGCTGATTCAGCATAGATCTTGCATCTGCCTCGATCGTCCACTGGTTCAGTTCATTTACATTATCTGCAATTGCTGCGCGAAGAACTGTTGTTCCCTCTTCGAATTCCGGTGTCTGCGGAAGATAGCAGATCTTCACCTGCTTTCCCATACTGATCTTCCCTTCATCATATGGTTCGATTCCTGCAGTCACTTTTAACAGCGTAGACTTTCCCATCCCATTGATTCCGATCACACCGATCTTCTCATTTTCATTGATACTGAATGCAACATCATTCAGAAGAACACGGTCTGTATAAGCCTTTGTAATATGTTCCATCGTAAGTAAATTCATACGTTTGTTCTCCTTCATGTATCTTTCGGATACTTTTATAAGTCAGAAAAAAGACCGGAAACACCGATCTCTTTTCGTTCTCCACTTTCTATTATATTTTACAGAAAGATATATTTCAATATGAATAATACCGCAAGTACATACATTAATGCGCTGATCTTCTTTTCTTTTGCCTTTCCAGTCATCAGATTCAGGATCACGTAAGAAATCACTCCCATAGAGATACCTTCTGAGATGCTGTAGAAAAATGGCATAGCCAGGATACAGATGTAGCATGGCAGTGCTTCTGAAAAATCATCAAACTCAATGTGTGTCACATTTGTCAACATGTAGAATCCCACTACGATCAAAGCCGGTGCTGTTGCAAACGATGGAATTGCAAGGAAGATTGGTGACAGGAACAACGACAACCCGAATAAAATGGCTGTTGTTGCGGAAGTCAGCCCGGTTCTTCCTCCTTCAGATACGCCTGATGCACTTTCCACAAACGTGGTAGTCGTTGTTGTTCCAAGAACTGCTCCGACGGTTGTTGCAACCGCATCAGCCATCAGTGCCCCTTTGATATTCGGGAGATGTCCTTCTTCATCTAACATACCTGCCTTGGTAGATACACCGATCAATGTTCCGATCGTATCAAACATATCAACAAATAAAAATGCAAAGATAACGACGATGAAATTCAGGGAAAATACTCCGCTAAAATCAAGTTTACCAAATACCGGCATGATACTAGGGATTGAAAATCCACTGCTAAAGTCCGGAAGCAGACTGTAGAATCCAATTTCCGGATCCGGCACATAGATACCTGCCATCTGGCAGATAATTCCTAAAATCCATGTGAGCAGGATTCCCCATAAAATATTTCCCTTTACATTCTTAATTACCAGAATTCCTGTAATTCCCACACCAATCAATGCAAGAAGAACCGTGATTCCCACGTTATTCATGGATGCTTCCACACCTTTTGCACTGTTGTACCCATCAATTGAGAATAACTCCAAAAGCGTAGAACCTCCCACTACGATATTTGCATTCTGAAGTCCGATAAATGCGATGAACAATCCGATGCCGACACTGACTGCAGACTTCAGATTTTTCGGGATTGCATTGAAGATTGCCTCACGGATATTTGTAAGCGAAAGTACGATAAATACGATACCTTCTACAAAGACGGCTGTCAGTGCAACTTCCCACTTATACCCCATTCCGAGAACAACGGTATATGCAAAGTACGCATTCAATCCCATTCCCGGCGCCAGTGCAAACGGATAATTGGCAAAGAATGCCATCAGAAACGTACCGATCATTGCCGCCAGTGCTGTGGATGTAAAGATCGCACCGGAATCCATCCCTGTCGCAGACAGGATACTCGGATTGACCGCAAGGATGTACGCCATGGTCATGAACGTGGTGATACCTGCCATAACCTCGGTCCTGACATCCGTCCCGTTCTCACGGAGCTTAAATAATTTTTCCACCATGTTACTCTTTTCCTCCTTATACTCTCAACAACAAGATATTAACTATAACTTACTGTATTTCCCTTATTTTTTTTCTCAAAGCAAGTACCTGGTTCGGTGCTACAGACAACTCATCGATCCCCATCTGGATAAACTTCTCAGTCAGACTAAGATCAGCCGCCAGATCACCGCATAATGCGATTTTCTTTCTTTCCAGGTGGATATTATTGGCAATAATACGGATCATCTTAAGAAGCGCCGGATGATGTGTATTATAAAAGCGCTCCAGTCTGCTGTTTGTTCTGTCCATTCCGAGTGTCAGCTGTGTCAGGTCATTCGTTCCGATACTGAAGAAATCTGCTTCTCTTGCCAGCTCTCCACTGATCATAACCGCTGCAGGCGTCTCGATCATAACACCGATCTTAATCTCTTCATTGAACGGAATCTTCTCGTCTTTCAGTTCATTCTTTATCTTTTCCAGAATCAGTTTCGCCTGTTTTACTTCTTCCACATCCGTGATCATCGGAAACATGACCGACATATTTCCATATGCGGATGCACGTAAAATTGCACGGAGCTGTGTCTTAAATATCTCATCTTTATCCAGCGATACACGGATTCCCCTATAGCCGATCTCCGGATTTCTATCTTCTCCGAGCTCTAGACATTCTGCCTGCTTTTCGCCTCCCAGATCTGCGGTACGGATTACGACCTTTTTGGTGCCCATTGCCTCTGCTGCCAGACGGTATACCTGGAACTGCTGTTCTTCTGTCGGCAGCTTTGTCCCATTTTCGATATACAGGAATTCGCTGCGGAATAATCCGATTCCTCCGGCATCACTTCTCAGTACATTTTCTATATCTTCCCTGGTTCCGATATTTGCACAGACGTCAATCTTCTGTCCACTCTGTGTAATATTCTCTTTTCCCTTCAGACGTTCCAGATTCTGTACCTGAGTATGATTCTCATCCTGCTTCTGCTTCATCTTGGAAATCGTCGTATAATCCGGCTCAATATATACTTTTCCCTCAAAACCGTCGATGATAATCGTCTTGCCTTCGTATTCTTTTTTCAGGGATTCTCCCAGTCCAATCACCGATGGTATTCCTTTGGTTCTTGCAAGCACAGCCGTATGGGAATTGATAGTTCCATATCTGGTCACAAATCCAAGAATTTTGCTCTTATCAAACTTTACAGTCTCACTTGGATAAAGTTCTCCCGCAGCAAGAATAAACGGCTCATCCGTCAGCATCTTATCTTTCCATGTCCTTGCAAGAATCCGGAGTACTCTTGTCGATACATCCTTTACATCTGCCTCATGCCCCTGCACATAATTCTTATTACTCTTTGAAGCGCTTGCCAAAATATTTTCAACCGCATTTTTTACCGCATATTCTGCATTCAGCTTATGCTCAACAATAATACTTGTAATCTGACGGATGATCTCCTGGTCTTCCAGGATCATCTGCTGCATCTCAAAGATTGCCGCATTCGCTTCTCCGACATCCTTCGCTGCCAGATCATACAGATCGCGTAATTCCTGCAATGCCTTCTGTCTGGCTTTTTGAAAACGCATCACTTCTTTTTCTACATCTTTGACATAGATCCTGCGGATTTCTTTTGTATCACGCTTATAAAAGGAAAGTCTTCCGATTGCAATTCCTTCCGATATCTTTTTTCCTGTCAATGTAATCATAGTTTTTCCAACCTTTTAATCCTTTGTTAGTTTGAACAATATTACTTTACACGTTTGATGTTCATTCGTCAAGTAGATTGATTTTTTGTACAAAAACACAAAAACATTTCATATATCCATTGACGTATTTATCAATATATGCTAATCTGACAATAGTGTATTTTATAGTTTTCCTATATAAATATGCGATTTAATAATATTTTATGGAGGTATGATCATGAAAGGTACTGTAAAATGGTTTAACAACCAAAAAGGTTACGGTTTCATTTCTGACGCTGAAGGTCATGATGTATTCGTTCATTATTCAGGACTGAACATGGATGGATTCAAGACGCTTGAAGAAGGTCAGGAAGTGGAATACGAAGTTACAGACGGCGCCAAAGGACCACAGGCTGTTAATGTAACACCGCTCTAATCATAACGAATCTAAGTTTTTGATGTACTTTTTATATATTAAAATATAGCTATTTCAGATTTGAATATTTAAAAGAAATACATGACTTAATGCGAGAGATTACGAAAAAAAGCCGGATAACAAATGTTATCCGGCTTTTTCGTACCTGTAAGTACTAATTCTGATTCTGTGGTCTTGCAATATTCAGTTGCAGATCCACACCAAATGGATTCACCACTACACCTGTCATTTCATCACCCATTGCTTCCGGAACTTTTACCGCTTCCAGCACTCCCATAGAATATCTTGTATCCGAATGGTTGTTCTGGAACTTCAGAAACTCCTGAACATCGGTAAATAATGGCAATAATACCTGTCCGTCATTCTTATTCAACACCGGCATTTTCTTCTCTTCCGTGACCGCAGTAATGAAAGTTGCATCCTGATAATGCGCCATCAATTCTTCCTGAAGATCCTTCATATCTTCTGTAATCTTCATTTCTTTCTGCTTACGTGCTTTCTGCATGAAGTACATAGCTGTAATCTGGAAACTCGGATTCTCGATCGGTTCCTCTCCCGGTTTCTGCTCCGGTCTTCTGACCAGTTCTGTAAGTTGAAGCTTGATCTCTTCTTCTGTATCTTTTCCTACCCACATCCCATTCACTCCGGCCGGGAATAAACTGCTGTAAAATGGAAGCATGTATTTATTTTCAATATTAAATATCTTCAGAGGATTTCCCTCTTTCAGGAATTCCTGTCCGCCCTTCATGGCTTCTTCTTCGGAGAAGAAAATCAGCACCTGATCATCATAAGTCTCCGGATCGCACACTACGAAAGGCATTCTGGTACAATCAGACATCAATACATAGATGGCTTCTGCTTCCCTCATTTTCTTTAAAACATCACTCTTATCTACACCCATACTGTTCCTCTTTCCTGTCTATTGGTTTGCACGATACGCTTCATCTGCACTGTACACATCAAAACCGCTTCCTTTCAGAATATCGATTACTCTTGCCGGATCATCACTCTTTAATACTGCTGCCGCATCATCTCCATTTGCAAAAGCGTACATATATTCAATGTTTACTTCACCGTCCACGATCTGATGCATTGCTTTGCTCAATGAACCGGTTGCATGTGGTACACGAAGTGCTACTACATCTGTCAGCATCGAAGTAATCCCTACTTCCTTTAATGCCATGCGTCCCTTATGCGGATCTGATACGATCATACGCAGCATTCCATAATCAGATGTATCCGCAAGACTCAGTGCTACGATATTCACATTGCTTTTTGCGAGTACATCTAATACTTCTTCCAGACGTCCTTCTCTGTTTTCCAAAAAAACCGATAACTGTTGTACGGTATTACTTACGCCCATGTTATTTCCTCCTGTTTATAAACTTCTGTTATCAATGACACGTTTTGCCTTACCCTCACTTCTTTCGATGGTCTTTGGCTCTACGAGTTTCACTCTTACTGCAACACCGAGTGCCTGTTTTAAGACTGCCGCAACTTTATTCTTTAACTCATCCAGTTTACGAATCTCATCTGAGAAATATTTTTCATCCACTTCTACCATAACGGTCAGCACATCCAGATTATTCTCACGGTCAACGATCATCAGATAATGCGGTGCAACTCCTCCACCGACAGAAAGCAGTGCAGTCTCAACCTGTGTCGGGAATACATTGACTCCGCGGATAACCTTCATATCATCGGTACGTCCTTTGAATTTTGAGATTCTCGGGAGTGTTCGTCCACATTCACAGGTAGAATGATCAATACTTGTAAGGTCTTTGGTTCTGTAACGAAGTAACGGCATACCTTCTTTGGCAAGTGTTGTGAATACCAGTTCTCCGATCTCTCCGTCTGCGCAATGGCTGTTATCAGCCGGGTTCAATACTTCCGGATAGAAATAGTCTTCATATACATGCATACCATTATGATGGATACACTCTAAAGCTACACCTGGTCCTGTAACCTCGCACAGGCCATAGATATCAAAGCAGTTTACATCCAGGAGTTCTTCGATCTTCAGACGCATCTCTTCTGTCCATGGCTCTGCCCCGTTGATTCCAACCTTCAACTGGAGTTTGTCTACGATTCCGACCTCATTGGCGGCCTCTGCAAGATACAGCGCATAAGATGGTGTACATGCAAATGCAGTTGCGCCAAAGTCTTCCATACACATCAGCTGTCTCTTCGTATTACCTGCTGACATCGGGATAGCCATTGCTCCAAGCTTTCTTGCTCCGAAATCCAGCCCCATGCCTCCTGTGAACAATCCATATCCATAACAGATATGAATGCGGTCTTCTGCTGTAAGTCCTGCCATCGTAAGACCTCTGGCCACACACTCGCCCCATACATCTATGTCTTTCTGTGTATAAGAAGCAAGGGTAAGTTTTCCGGTTGTTCCCGATGTTCCCTGAACCCTGACAATCTTATCTTTTGGAACAGCCAGAAGGCCAAACGGATAATTTGCTCTTAAGTCCTCTTTCGTCGTAAACGGAAGCTTACCAATATCCTCAATCCCTTTGATATCCCCTGGTTCTACTCCTATTTCATCCATTTTCTTACGATAAAATTCTACATTTTCGTATACATTTTTCACCTGTTTTACCAGACGATCGCTCTGCAGTGCAGTCATCTCATCTCTGCTCATACACTCAATCTTCGGATCTCTGATCTGTTCTTTCCAATCTTTCAGTGCTACTCTTGCCATAACCTGTTCCGTACCTCCTTATAAATGATAGCCAACGTCAAATGCTTTTTTATTAATCTCAATGGTTTTTGGAGGAACTGTCTTTTCAATCACTTCGTACCACTGTTCTTTTGTAAAATCCATATGCTGAGCCGCTACACCAAGCACGATCAGGTTGAACACTCTCGGATTACCGATCTTCTTTGCTTCTTCTGTTGCATTTACTGTATAGACTTTGTGTTCTTCTCCGAGTGTCTCAATAATATTTTCCGGATACTGTGCTGCCCCGATCACAACCGGCATCGGATCGATTCTCCAGTCATTGATGATCAGTGCACCATCCTTTTTCAGAAAATGTGCATATCTGAGTGCTTCCAGACGTTCGAATGCGATGATCACATCCGCCTGCCCCTCTTCTACGATCGGTTCTGCCACTTTATCCCCATATCTTACAAATGTTACAACACTTCCGCCACGCTGAGCCATTCCATGTACTTCGGAAAGCTTTACATCATAGCCGCCGGCAATGGCAAGGCCTCCTAAGATTCTGCTGGTAAGCAGTGTTCCCTGTCCGCCGACTCCGACGATCATAATATTCTTTGTTGCCATTATCTGTCACCTTCCTTTACTAACTCAATCGCATCGAATTTACACAGGCTTGCACAAAGTCCGCATCCAGTACACATCGTATCATCGATGGACACTGTTCCGTCAGCATTTTTTGTCATTGCAGGACATCCAGGTTTCATGCACATACCACACTTCTTACATTTATCTGTATGCGTCTGATATAACGGTTTCTTTGATTTATCCAGAAGTACACATGGTGTCTTCGTAATGATCACGGATACTTCATCTTTGGCAATCTCTTCTTTTACAGCCTTTTCCACAGCCTGAATATCTCTTGCATTGACTTCTACCACATTCTTAACACCTATTGCACGACATAATGCCGGAATATCAATTGCATATGTCGGATCTCCCTGCAGTGTCTTTCCTGTTGCCGCATGATCCTGATGTCCGGTCATACCGGTTGTAGAGTTATCCAAGATGATGACGGTTCCTGTTGCTTTGTTATACATCATATTCATCAGAGAATTGACACCCGTATGTAAAAATGTAGAATCGCCGATCACAGCAACCCAGTTCTTAATATATTCTTTTCCTTTTGCCTTTTCTATACCATGAAGGCTTGAAATACTTGCTCCCATACAGATGGTTGTATCCACAACACTAAGTGGTGCTACTGCGCCCAGTGTATAACAGCCAATGTCACCTGCCGCATGAATCTTTAACTTGTTCAGTACATAGTACACACCTCTGTGTGGACATCCCGGACATAAGATTGGTGGTCTTCCCGGTGCCTGCGCAGGCTTACTGATATCAAGTTCTTCTTTCAGAATTGCCTCACGGAGCATATTGGCACTGTATTCCCCCTGTACCGTGAAGATTTCTTTTCCGATTGCTTTGATGCCCCAGGATTTAACCTGTGTCTCAATCACCGGGTCCAGTTCTTCTACAACATATAAGGTATCTACTTTTGAAGCAAATTCTTCGATCAGCTTTCTTGGAAGCGGATTTACCATACCAAGTTTTAATACAGATGCTTCCGGAAGTGCTTCCTTTACATACTGGTATGGAATACCGCTGGTGATTACACCGATCTTTGTGTCATTCATCTCTACTTTGTTGATTGGAAGTGTATTAGCAGCTTCCGCAAGTTCGAGATTGCGCTTTTCAATCTCTACGTGGCGGAGTTTTGCATTTCCCGGCATCATAACATTCTTGCGGATATTCTTCTCATATGGTTTATCTTCTATTTCTTTGCGTTCGTTTAATTCTACAAGTCCCTGGGAATGTGCCAGTCTTGTTGTTGTACGGTAAACAAACGGACGGTCATATTTCTCACTCAGATCAAATGCTACTTTGATAAATTCTTTTGCTTCTGAACTGTCTGAAGGCTCGATAACAGGGAGCTGTGCCGCACGTGCTACCATTCTTGTATCCTGCTCATTCTGAGAACTATAAAGTCCCGGATCATCCGCAACAACAATGACAAGTCCTCCGTTTACACCCATATAAGAAACTGTATATGTAGGGTCTGCTGCCACATTAAATCCAACGTGCTTCATACAGGACATCGCACGTACCCCCGCTACAGATGCACCGATCGCTACTTCTGTCGCAACTTTTTCATTCGGTGACCACTCGCAGTATAAACTGTCTTTATATTTGACCAGGTTCTCACTGATCTCTGTACTAGGCGTACCTGGATATGCTGCCGAAACCTTTACTCCGGCCTCATATGCACCTCTGGCAATCGCCTCGTTTCCAAGCATAATTACTTTTTCTGACATACTTCTTTTCCATCCTTTCGTGTAAGCGGCATTCCGTTTACGCCACCTTGTAATAGTATAACATAATACTTTCATGAGTTAAAGCATTGATTTGTCAAATTCCAAATTTTTCTGTCTTCGTTTCTTTTGCTTCCGGATTACTCTTTAAATATAAATACCGGCATCGGCGGACAGTTCTTCCGGTTATAGTATTCATTGACGATCACGGTATACTCTTTTCCCGGAAGTGCTTTCACATATTCCAGGATTTTTTCTTTCTCTTCAAACCCGGTATCTCCGCCGCTGTAAATGCACAGGCTCATCATACCACCGTGTTTCAATATGCCAAGGCCTTTTCCGATTGCCTCAATACTGGTCCTGTATGTGGTTGCAAGATTATGATCACCTCCCGGAAGATATCCGAAATTAAAGCAGATCACGTCTGCACTCTCTTTTCCGGCATACCGGTCCATATGTTCATGACCATCCAGAATTAATTCTGCCTGCATTTCTTTTCCATGCGTTTTCAGTAATTCTTTCGTCACATCCAGAGCTTCCTGTTGAATATCAAATGCAAGTACCTTTCCATTTTCTCCGGCAAGCTCACACAGGAACAAGGTATCATTCCCCTTTCCCATGGTCGCATCAATATAACATCCGCCCGCTTCTGCCTGTGAACGGATAATCTCGTGACACCAGTATGTGATCTGTGACTGTTTTATTCTTCCCATCTGTTATCTCTCTCCTAAAAATCAAACAATGACAGCTGGTTCGATGCCGGAAGATCCGCAAGGATTCCAAGATCAACCATCGTGTCAATAACGGTCTTACTTGCTTTTGTTCTCTGTCTGAAATCATCCAGCGACAGATAGGTCCCATCTTTTGAGGCTTCTGCAACTGCCTCGGCAGCCTTCTCTCCCATACCGTCAATGCTGGAAAGCGGCGGCATCAGTTTGCCATTTACGATCAGAAATTTCGTTGCCTGTGCTTTGTAGATGTCAAGCGGCTCAAATTCGAATCCTCTTGCATACATCTCCTGAACGATCTTCATATCTTTCATCGTATCCTGTTCTTTTTTGCTGAGTGTCGCAGAACGACGATTGTAATCATCGATATAGTACTGAAGCTTTTCCTTCCCCTGACACATGATCTCATAAGAGAATGCATCTGCACGGATTCCGAAATATGCCCCGTAATATGCAAGCGGATAGTTGATCTTACAGTATGCGATACGGTATGCCATCATGACATACGCCGCCGCATGCGCCTTCGGGAACATGTACTTGATCTGCTCACACGACCAGACATACCAGTCCGGTACATTATGCTCAGCCATGTCTTTTTTGAATTCCGGCCATTCCTTACATTTTCCTTTGGCAACCGTTCCTTTACGGACACGTTCCATAATAGTAAAGGATTCCTCGCTGTCCATTCCCTTATTGATCAGATACGTCATGATATCATCTCGGGTACAGATTGCAGTAGAAATCGTTGCCTTACCGCTCCGGATCAGTTCCTGGGCATTATTCAGCCATACGTCTGTTCCATGTGACAGCCCGGAGATACGGATCAGATCCGAGATTGTATTCGGCTTCGTATCCACGACCATCTGGATAACAAAGTCTGTTCCAAATTCCGGGATTCCCAGACATCCGACCGGACATCCGCCGATATCATCTGGTTTGATCCCAAGTGCCGATGTATCATGGAATAGCGAAATCACCCCCTGATCATCCAACGGAATCTTGGTTGCATCAAAACGATTATCCGTCTCATTGTATTCATTGTCCATCGCCGGAGAGCTGATGTATTCCTCCAGCGTCTTGATCATGGTCGGATCATCATGTCCGAGAATATCAAGCTTTAACAGGTTGTGGTCGATCGAATGGTAATCGAAATGTGTGGTAACGATATCGGTCGTCATATCATTCGCCGGATGCTGTACCGGCGTAAAGGAGTTGATCTCTTCACCAAGCGGAAGTACGATGATACCGCCCGGATGCTGTCCGGTGCTTCGCCGGATTCCCGTACAGCCCTGTACGATACGGTCAATCTCACATTTTCTCTTTCCCTGTCCGTGTTCTTCGTAATAATTCTTTACATACCCAAACGCTGTCTTATCCGCCAGTGTACCAACCGTTCCGGCACGAAACGTCTGACCTGCGCCGAAGATGACTTCCGTATATTTGTGTGCATTACTCTGATAATCTCCCGAGAAGTTCAAGTCGATATCCGGTTCTTTATTTCCCTTAAATCCAAGGAATGTCTCAAACGGGATGTCAAAACCGTCTTTTGTAAGCTTTTCTCCACACACCGGACAGACCCGGTCTGGCATATCCCATCCGCATCCTCCGGCAAACTTTCTGACTTCTTCTGACTCAAAGTCGCTGTAGTGACATTTTTTACAATAATAATGAGGACTTAACGGGTTAACCTCTGTAATCCCAGCCATGGTCGCTACGAAGGAAGATCCTACGGAACCACGGGATCCTACCAGATATCCGTCCTCCACCGACTTCCATACCAGTTTCTGTGCAATAATGTACATAACGGCAAATCCATTTGATATGATAGAATTCAATTCTCGTTCCAGACGCTCGGTAACAATCTCCGGCAAATCTTCCCCGTACATTGAATGCGCCTTGTTATAACAGATGTCACGCAGCATCTTATCCGAATCCGGAATGACCGGAGGACACTTGTCCGGACGCACCGGTGTGATCTTCTCCACCATTCCGGCGATCTTCACCGGGTTCTCAATGACAATCTCTCTTGCCTTTGCAGATCCCAGGTATTCGAATTCCTCCAGCATCTCATCAGTCGTTCTAAGATACAGTGGCGGCTGACTGTCCGCATCACCGAATCCCTTCCCTGCCATGATGATCCTTCTGTATACCTCATCCTCCGGATTCATGAAATGTACATCACAGGTTCCGACAACCGGCTTATTGAACCGTTCGCCAAGTGCCACGATCTTCCGGTTGATCTCTTTTAAGTCTTCCTCATTCTGTACCTTCGTAATCTTCGGGCTCTCGATCATGAACTGGTTATTGCCAAGTGGCTGGATCTCCAGATAATCATAGAAGTTTACGATCTTTGCGATTCGTTCTTCCGACTTTTCATTCAGAATCGCCTGATAAAGTTCTCCCGCCTCACAGGCACTTCCCACCAGAAGTCCTTCTCTGTATTTCGACAGTTCGCTCTTTGGAATTCTTGGTCTTCTTGCATAGTATTTCAGATGGGACATTGAGATCAGGGTATACAGATTCACACGTCCCACTTCATTCAGTGCCAGAATGATCACATGGTATGACGGAAGTTTCCGGACAGCATCAGCATTGTTCTCTCCAAACTGGTTTAGCTTCGCCAGATCATAAATGCCTCTGTCCTTTAACATTTCCACAAATTTTACAAATATCTCCGCAGTTGCCCCGGCGTCATCGACCGCCCGGTGGTGGTTCTCCAGTGAAATATGGAGTGCATTTGCCACCACATTCAGCTTATACTTTGACAACGTCGGCAGAAGGATACGCGCCATCGACACCGTATCCACCGATGTGAAATCCGGCTGGATATCCTGATATCTGCAGTTTTGTTCAATAAAACTTACATCAAAAGAGGCATTGTGTGCGACCAGTGCCGCATCTCCTATGAACTCCAGAAATTGTGGAAGAACCGTCTCAATATCCGGCGCCCCCATAACCATCTGGTCAGTAATGCTGGTAAGCTGTGTGATCTGGAACGGGATCGGTACTTTCGGATTGACAAATGTACTGAATTTGTCTGTGATCACGCCATGTTCTACCTTTACCGCACCGATCTCGATGATCCTATCCTTGATTGGACTGAATCCGGTTGTCTCCAGATCGAAAACTACATAGATGTCATCCAGCGACTGCCCTTTTTCATTTACCGCTACATCAGTCAGATCATCTACCAGATATCCTTCCACACCATAGATAACTTTGAACGGATCGTCCTTACCCAGTGACTCAATATAATGATTTGCATCCGTGAATGCCTGAACTACACCATGATCCGTGACCGCCATCGCCGGATGTCCCCAGTCATGCGCCTGCTTTAGAAGCGTTGTGACGTCTGTTACCGCATCCATATCGCTCATCTTGGTATGGCAGTGAAGTTCCACTCGTTTCTCTGGTGCAGTATCCACTCTTGACTCTGTAAAATCACTGATCTTCTTGATTCCGACTACCGACTGGATATTCAGTTCCGAATCAAAACGGTCTACCGTTGTTACTCCTTTTAACTTCAAGAATGCACCTGTCTTAATATCTCCCAAAATATCCGCAAGCTGATCGTTCCGCACAAACATTTTCACCATAATAGAATCCGTAAAATCTGTAACTGCAAACATAATGATCGATTTCTCATTACGGATCTCTCTGGTCTCCATACTGATGACTTTTCCACGGATTGTAATCTCACCCATCTCGCCTAACACATTCTGCAGTTCGATCGTCTCATCGTCAAAGTCTCGTCCGTAAATCATGTTCGGATCATCCGTAGCCTTACGTACAAACGAATAGCTGCCTTTTCCAAATGATTTGGAACTCTTAGCGCTGATTTTATTACTGTTTTCTCCACCGGAAGTGCTTTTTGACGCGCTTTTTTCCTCTTTTTTCTCTTCTTTCTGTTCCTGTGCTTTCTTTGCCTTGACAGCCTCAGACTGTTCACGAATTGCCTCTACTTCCTGTTCTAATTTTGCTTCGTTATATTTCAACTTACTGTCTTTTGCCTTTTCATACAGAACCCGTATCTCCACCGGCCGTTGAAAACGCTCTGCAAATACACCCGTCAGATACTCCGACAGGGAGTCCTTTTTCCCTTGTGCAACAATCGTATCCGTCAGCGTCAGACAGAGAATATTACCATTTTCAAATTCATAACTGGCGTTCTGGAGCATGTTCCGCTCTACAACGCTCTTCTGATCCAGTTCCAGCAGAAAACTGTCGTAGTATTCATTCATCAGATTCTCCGGTGTATACTGTTCCGATAGGTCATACTGCTCCCGCACTGTCACCTGGATATGGCTTCTGGCAAATAACTGCTGCTTCAGCATACGCTCCACTTCATATATATCCTTTTTCTGGATCAGATGTCTGCTGTAAATGCTGACACGGATAAAGTCTCTCGTAGAATTTGTGGAAACTTTCGTCACCTCTACGCCCTGAAACATCATCTGAATATCATCTTTTACTTTTAATGTCGGAAATACCTCAAAAAACGGCTTACTCATTCCAGTGTAACAACTCCTGTCTCAATGTCTCCAATAATTCGTCTTCCTTTACTTTCTTCACGACCTCACCTTTCTTGATCAGAAGACCTTCTCCGATTCCGCCGGCAATTCCGATATCTGCTTCCTTTGCTTCTCCTGGTCCGTTGACTACGCAGCCCATAACGGCCACCTTGATATCCAGCGGAATATCGGCCACCATTTCTTCGACTTTATTTGCAAGTCCGATCAGATCGATCTTGGTTCTTCCGCAGGTCGGACAGGATACGACTTCGATACCGCCGTTTCGAAGTCCCAGTGTTTTCAGGATCCGTTTGGCTGATTTGACTTCTTCTGACGGATCTCCGGTCAGGGATACACGGATCGTGTCCCCGATGCCCTGGCTTAAGATCAGGGACAGACCAATGGCAGATTTAATATTGCCGCTGTTGACTGTACCGGACTCGGTAATGCCCACATGCAGCGGATAATCTGTCTTTTTGGAAATCAGTTCATGTGCTTTGACACACATCATGACATCCGAGGATTTGATACTGATCACAAGATTATCATAGCCCATATCTTCGATCAGTTTCACTTTATCCATTGCGCTCTCCACAATTCCCTCTGCGGTCACACCATGGTATTTTTCCACGAGACCCTTCTCTAAAGATCCGCTGTTGACGCCCACACGGATAGGAATCCGGCGCTCTTTTGCCACATCCACAACCGCTTTTACACGCTCACGACTTCCAATGTTTCCGGGATTGATACGAATTTTATCCGCACCGTGCTCCATGGCTGCAATCGCAAGCCGGTAATCAAAATGGATATCCGCAACCAGCGGGATGGTAATCTGTTTTTTGATTTCCGTCAGCGCCGCAGCTGCCTCCTGGGTGGGAACCGCGCAGCGGATAATTTCACAACCGACTTTTGTCAGCTGCTTAATCTGTGCCACCGTTGCCGCAACATCCTCTGTCTTTGTATTTGTCATAGACTGAATCGCAATCGGATGATTTCCTCCAATCCATCTGTTTCCAATCTGTACTTCCTTTGTGATATGTCTCTCCATCATAACGCCTCTAGCCTCTTAGATAAATAGTTTTCGAATGTCATTGAACATAACAATAAACATCAGTCCAAACAACAATACAATACCAACCAGATTTACCATGCCTTCTTTGTTTGGATCAATCCGCTTTCTGCGGATCGCCTCAATAATCAGAAATAACAGCCGGCCTCCGTCCAGTGCCGGAAGCGGCAGCAGATTCATAACGCCCAGATTCGCAGATAAAAGAATCGTCCAGTTGAGCATATTCAAAAGTGCATAGTAATACCCGTCATTTTTTACAGACTGCTGATAGGTGTCTCCGATTGATTTTACGATACCGACCGGTCCGCTCAGTTCGTTTGGAGATACCTGACGTGTCACAAGCATTTTCAGACTCTGGATAGTGGTATAAATCCAGTATCGCACCTCATAAAAACTGTTTTTTAGGTTTGTGAGCACGTTTCCCTTTACCCGGACATTTCCCATGGTCTGAAATCCGTACAGATATCTTCCGGTCTCTTTATCCAGTTTCGGAACCAGTGTTGTCGTATGTTTCTGCCCATCCCTTGCATAAGTGACTTTAATGGTTTCCCCGGAATGAAATGTTCCGTATGCAGTGATTTCTCTGCTGAAATGAACCGAAAAATGATTCATCCGGATAATCTCATCCCCTTCCTGAAGACCTGCCTCTTCTGCGGCATATCCTTCCATTACCCCGGAAAGAACGGGCTTATCATATCCCACACAGCTCATCAGGATAAACGCGAAAATAAATGCAAGAATAAAATTAAAAATCGGTCCTGCGGCAATGACAGAAAAACGTCTCCAGACAGATTTGCTGTTGAATGTCCCTTCTCCGTTATCTTCTCCATCTTCCCCCCGCATCATACAGGAACCGCCAAAAGGAATCAGTTTCAGTGAATACCTCGTCG
>ERZ772818.1298-NODE-1298-length-22288-cov-6.382045_pt1 | contig 22288 bp, 21 predicted proteins | sample MGYA00580837_ERZ772818 | MGnify/ENA primary metagenome ERZ772818 (study PRJEB29015, sample SAMEA2737671) | human gut metagenome | biome: human gut; feature: human-associated habitat; material: faeces | place: China | collected 2012 ...
TATGAATATGTACTATTTCATAACTATTAAATATTAAACTAACAAGTATTCTTATAAATGCTTGAAAATTATAAAGTAATCTTAAAAGTATATTTCCATCAATAGTAGTAGCCATATATTTAATATCAACTAATTGTGCAAATTCTGATTGCAATATATTATTAACTACTGTTGTCATACCACCCTTACATTTTTGTGATGGTCCTACCATTAAAATTTTCATTATACTCTCCTTAATTTTTATATTAATTATATTTGCTTAACTCTATCTTATTTGCAATTTCATAATCTTTTTCTATAGGTGAAAATTTAGATACTCCACCACCTGGAGTAAATGTTAATTCTCCAAATACTATTCGTCCTTCAATGTTATAAAAATCCACTCTTACAAATGGATAATCTTTGCTTAATTTTGTAGCAAGATTAGTCATTTCCTTTAACCTTTTAGGCTTTTCGAAATTAACTGAAGAATTTTTCAATTTACTTTTTAAATTTATTCTATTCCACTCTAAATCATAAAAATTAGCTTTTGCTTCTGTTCCACGCTCACTTATAACTTCAATAAATTCAGGTTTTCCACTAAAACAAAAATATTTATAATCCATTAATGCTCCTGACTTATCTTCTAAATACTCCTCACATGTAATAAGTGGTTTTATATTTTTATATTGAATCTCTTTAGCTTCTTTAGAAAAATCAATTTTTAACCATTTATTAAGCTTAATTTTTGTTTCCTCAATATCCAGTGCATTCTTATTATTACATATAATATTATATCCACATCCATGATTGCATTTTAAAACAAATCTTTCTGGTAGATTTTCAAACTTTATCTCATCAGCATTTTCATAAACACCATATAATTTGGGTAAATATTCATCACCAATTAAATTTGTTATCACTTTTCTAACTTCATATTTATCTACTAAATTTGAATATCTTTCAATATTTCCATATAACTTAATCCACTGTATCTTCTCTCCAAAAGTTTTAGGATTTTTTAAATTTAATACCTTTTTATACCCTCTAAAATAATCAATTCTCATTGCAAGTTTATTAGGAATAAATCGCATAACACATCTATACTGTTTCTTCAATATTTTTTTTAATTTCATGTATCCCCCAAACTAAACTATACTTAAATAATTTTCTATACTTTTTATAATATTTTCTGTATTTGAAACATAATCTTTAAAGCATTCTTCATCTAAATTCATCAATTTATTTTCTATTTCATCAACTTCCTTTACCCCTAAAATAAAGTTCATTTCCGTAAATTGTTCAATTATTTGTAATTGATGATCGTCAACATGCTCTCCATACTTTGCTAACCTTGGAACTGCAATAACTTTTTTGCCCCTTTTAACAGCTCCAACTATTGCTCCAGTTCCTCCATGAGTAATTACTTTATTACACCTACTCATAATCTCAGCAAATTCATCCCTATCTAAAAATTCTTTATATTTATAATTTTTAGGCTTATAATCGCTATATCCTATTTGGGCAAACACTTCTTCATTTATCTTTTTTTCTTCTACTAATCTATCTATTTCAATTAATAATCTATTAAATTGAAATTTTTGTGATCCTAAAGTAATAAATATCAATATATTCCCCCCTTACATATAGCATTAGGATAAAACTTTTTCATTTCATCCCACTGTACATAAAATTGATCTGCAAATTTATATACAAGCTTTCCAGTAAGTGTTTGAGAATTTACCTTTGCAAAAGATTCAATAAAAATTATCTTCTTACCAAATATCTTTCCAAATAGGCACATTGGTATAGTTGCTAAAGCACCTGTAGATATTACAGCATCTGGTCTTTCACTTATTAATATCTTTAAAGTTTTTAAAGAATTTCCTATCATTCTAAATATAAAAGATTTTTCTCTTCTATTTACTTGATGTAAATAATAAGTATTAAACTCTGAATTTGATACAGAGTAATTAGTCTTTTCAGTAACTATTAAACTATCATACTTTTTCATTAATGGTTTTAGCATCATTAACTGTTCAAAATGTCCACCACTTGATGCTATAAAGCATATCTTCTTCATTTACTTCACCTACCTACTTTCAAAAGACACTAATCTCTATTAAATAAATCTCTTGTATAAACTTTTTCTTCTACATCAAATAGTTCTTTTGATAACCTATTAGAAACTATTACATCACTAATTTCTTTAAATTCTTCTAAGTCATTAATAACTCTAGAATTAAAGAATCTTTCTTCCTTAAGCACTGGTTCGTATACTACTACTTCAATTCCTTTAGCCTTTATTCTCTTCATTATTCCTTGAATTGAAGATGCTCTAAAGTTATCTGAATCAGTTTTCATAGTTAATCTATAAATACCTACTGTTTTAGGATTCTTCTTAATTATTTGTTCTGCAATAAAGTCTTTTCTTGTTCTATTGGCTTCAACTATAGCTCCAATAATTTCATTTGGAACATCTTCATAATTAGCTCTTAATTGTTTAGTATCCTTTGGTAAACAATATCCACCATAACCAAATGAAGGATTATTATAATGATTTCCTATTCTTGGATCTAATCCAACACCTTCAATAATTTGCTTAGTATTTAACCCTTTCATTTCAGCATAAGTATCTAATTCATTAAAATAAGCAACTCTTAATGCTAAATAAGTATTAGAAAATAGCTTAACAGCTTCTGCTTCAGTACTATCTGTAAATAATACTGGAATATCTTCCTTAATAGCTCCCTCTTTTAATAAATTAGCAAATTTTTCTGCTCTTTCACTTCGTTCACCAACTATTATTCTTGATGGATGAAGATTATCATATAAAGCTTTACCTTCCCTTAAAAACTCTGGTGAAAAAATTATATTGTCAGTTTGAAACATTTCTTTAACTTTCTTTGTATATCCAACTGGTACAGTAGATTTAATTACCATTATTGCCTCTGGATTAATTGAAAGTACATTTGCAATTACAGCTTCAACACTTCTTGTATTAAAGTAATTCATTTCTGGATCGTAGTTAGTTGGAGTTGAAATAATTACAAATTCAGCATCTTTATATGCTTTGTAAACATCTGTAGTTGCTACTAAATTTAACTCCTTATTTGCTAAATAATCCTCTATCTCCTTATCAACAATAGGTGATATTTTATCATTAATCATATTAACCTTCTCTTCAATAATATCAACAGCTACTACTTCATTATTTTGAGCTAATAAAACTGCATTAGATAATCCTACATATCCTGTTCCTGCTACTGCTATTTTCATTTTTCGCCCTACCTTTTCCCTTCATTAATTAATGTGCATTTTCATCTCCAAATAGCACTAAAATAGTTTTTAATATTAACTTAATATCAAGCCAAAAATTTCTTTCCCTTACATACTTAATGTCAAGCTTCATCCAATCTTCAAAATCAATATTATTTCTACCACTTACTTGCCAATAGCATGTTAATCCCGGCTTTACCAGTAATCTTTCATTCATCCATTCTTCAAACTCTGCCACTTCCTTTGGAAGGCTTGGTCTTGGACCCACTAAAGACATTTCTCCTTTTACTATATTGATAAGTTGTGGTAATTCATCAATAGATGTTTTCCTAATAAACTTTCCTACCTTAGTTATTCTTGGATCGTCCCTCATTTTAAACATTGGTCCTGACATTTCATTTTCCTTAGCTAATTTTTCTTTAAGCTCTTCTGCATTTGCTACCATGGATCTAAACTTGTACATTTCAAATTCTTTTCCATTTAAGCCTATTCTTTTTTGCTTAAATATTATTTCCCCTTTTGATTCAAGCCTAATAAGTATGCTTACAATTAAGAATATTGGACTAAGTGCTATAAGGCCCATTATTGAACAAATAACATCAATGCTTCTCTTAAAAAATTCATAATAATAATTACTCTTTACTTCTGCACTTACTTCGCTCATACTTCCCCCTAAAAATCTTAAAAATATATCCCAGTCTTTTGAACCAGGATACACATTTTATTCATAATAATAGTACTTTTTATTATTATCCTTTGTGGCATTTAATACAGTACCTATTATTTTTCCATTAACTTTCTTAATCATATCTACAGCTGATTCCACATCATTCTTTTTTGTAAAATTAGCCTTGATTACCATAAGTGTTCCATCAGCTTTAGTGGATAATACTTGTGCATCGGTTACTGCTTGTAATGGTGGTGTATCAAGAATTATATGATCATAATGATTTCTACATTCTTCTAGAAAATCACTCATTACCTTCGAATCAAGCATTTCTGCTGGATTAGGTGGAATTGTTCCTGCCGTAAGTATAGTAAGAAATTTACTTCTTTTCTTTGAAGCATCTTCCACATTCTTTTTCCCTACTAAAAGATCTGTTAATCCAGATATATTAGATATGCCTAACTTTTTGTGTAGTGATGGCTTTCTCATGTCACAATCTATTAACAACACTTTCTTTTCTAATTGAGATAACGCTACTGCTAAATTTATTGCTGTAGTAGACTTACCTTCTGCTGGTACTGAACTAGTTACAGAAATTATTTGATATTCATCATCAAAAGAAGAATAAGCAATATTTGATCTTAAGCTTCTATATGATTCAGCTATAAGTGATTTTGGTTTTTTTTCCATTATGCTCATATTTCTTACCTCCTACATTTCATTTGAAAAAGGAATTACTCCAACTACAGGAATTCCTAATTCTTTTTCTAACTGTTCTTTATTTTTATAAGTATTGTCTAAATATTCTTTTATAAATACGATTCCTAAACTTCCCATTAACCCCATCATAAATCCAATGGCTAAAATCATCTTTTTATTTGGACTTACAGGATGTTCAGGCACTTCTACAGATTCTATAATTTGCACATTTCCATTAGGAATCATTTTTTTAGAAATCTCTATAAATTCTTTTGTTATTGCATTTAAAACATCTGCTGCTAACTCTGCATTACCATTTTTATAGGAAACTTTTATAATTTGTGTATCTGCTACTTCATTAACAGATAAATTTGCTAAAACTGAAGTTGCAGTTAAATCACAATCAATACTCTTTAAAGATCTATTTATCAGATCTTTTGTTTTAATTGTTTCCGTATATGTAGATACTAATTTTTGATACATTGTTATATCATTATAGTTATAGTCTTCGCTTCCAGCTTCTTTACCTACAAACAACTTAGCATTTGTTTCATAAACTGGCTTTAAAAAATAAACACTTACTACCCCACTTATTATGGTTGTTAATAAAGTTATTGCTGTTATAAGCTTCCAACTTCTTTTTATGGCAGCAAAGATTTCTTCTAAACTTATTACTTCTTCTTCCATCATAAAAATAATTCACTCCTCTATATGTACATTTAAAATAAAACCTATGTAAATAATTCATTTTCTTTACATTTCGTTATTATACATAGAATATTTTTACTGTAAAAGCTTATAATTCCATCATAATTCGTCATAATAATTCTTGTTTCATTTTATCGTTATTGCTTTTTTAACTTTAATTAAATCTATAATTAAACATAGTGTGCTTATAAAATAATTAATATAAGTTTTAATTATTAAAGTAGTTTTTTAAAAAACTCTTTACAAATCTAATCTAAAAATTCATTCTTTTTGTCATATTTTGAAGAACGATTTTTTCGAAATTTTTTACTATTGGTTACTATTTTGTATTATTATGTAATTTATAAGCATTACTTTTTCTATTATTAATGGTAAATCTAATGTTTAAATATGATATTTTATACTTTTTTACATATATATCTCAACACAAATTATAATTTTCTTCATTATTCTACATTTTTTAAACATTATTACATTTATTGTATAAAGTAAATTTATTAAATATTATGTTTATATTAAAAAAGTAATAATTTTATTCCTATAATACTTCTTATTTTTATTAAAATAATTTGACGAAAAGATTTTTTTACATTATCTGAAAATAAGCATATTTATATAGTATAATAAACATATGTTCTATTATGTGTTTTATTTTTTAAGGGGGGATTTGAAAATGGATAAAACCATAGTAAAAAAATTTAAAGAAGGCGATAAAAATGCAGCTCTAGCTGTGCTGCACAAATATGAGCCACTTATAAATAAATATTGCTTAAAGACAAACTTAAAAGGATTTGATAAAAATGATCTCAGGCAAGAGGCCAATCTTTCAGTACTTAAAGCCTTAAATGCTATTGATTTAAATAAAGACAGCATAACATATGATGCTTATATTATGAATACCATAAGAAACACCTTTAACCTACTTATTCGCAATCACCACAAAGCTAATTTAGAATCCAGTCTTAATATCAATGTAGTAGGTGATTATGACATCATTGATTTATTAGAAGATGATATAAATTTAGAAGAACTACTAATTTCAAACTCTATTCACTCAACACTAAAAGAAGCACTATCTACTTTATCATCAGAAGAACTAGAAGTACTATATCTCATCTTTTGCAAATTCAAAGGAAAACTTAGGCCTTACTGCCTAGAAAAAGAAATTACACGATATGAAGGAAAAAAGAACTTGGATTTAATACTATCCAAGCTTAGAAAATTTTTTATATAACATATTTTTATATGAAAAATGCGTGTTGGCACTTGCTCAATCACGCATTTTTTTAATAACTTAAGTTACATTATTCTTCTTGTTTTTTCTGACAAATATAAAGCCTATTAAAATAGCTGCAAGTGCCACTACTAGTTCCACAGCCTTTGAATTTCCCCCTGTATTAGGAAGAGTTCTTCTATAATTTGTGCTGGTGTTAGTACTTAACTTACTAGCCATTGAAAGTCCGCTTAATTTGTTTATAGTGCTTCCACTGCTGACATTGCCATTTCCATTTGGAAAATTTAATTTTGGTATAAGTGAATTTTCCTTAAATACCAAAACAGGTCCCTCATTATCTTTGGAGATAGTAAATTTAACTGGAATCATATCCAAAACATATCCTGCTTTAGGTGCTATTTCTACAAAGTAATAATCCCCTTCAATCAAATTATCAACAGTAATTTGCCCTTGTTCATTGGTGGTGTAAATATCCCCTACCTTGTCTAAATTTTCATCAAGTAAAATGAACTTAGATCCATCTAGAACCTTTTCATTATTACCTCTTTCAACATTTGTTAATACTACAGAACCCATATAAACCTCCTCTGCAGGTTCTTCTGGATTTGGTTCTGTATTAACTTTTGGAATAGCTGTAATGCTTGCACCAATTATAGCTGCTCCATTTACAAGTACTTCTGTGCCTTCAGTAACACTTTCTTCTGTATGTGCTATAGTACCACTTATGGTTATTTCTCCAATGTATATTTGTCCTACATCTAAAATTCTTTCATTAAAGATAAGTTTTACAGTGCCATCATCTGAAATACTTTCTTCACTAAAATCCATTTTTTCATATTCTATATCTTTTACATTAATAAATGAAGGAATTTTAATCTCTAATGTATCTCCTGCCTTTATTTTACCTATAGTATTGTATTTTAGTCTTAAATCAATATCATCGTCTTCATTTAAGCTAACATTATCTTCATAGTTTACTTCTTCACCATTAATCAATAATGATATTTTCATTTGTCCATTACATTCTTCATCTTCCTTAGGTTCTTCATTTTCATTAGTTTCATCTTTAGGTTCTTCAATTTCACTAGGTTCATCACTTGGTTTTTTATCAGTTTCTTCAGGCACTATAACTTCTTCTTCCTCTTCAGTTATAGCTCCTTCAGCTTCTTTTTCATCTTCAAAAATTTCTTCTTGAAAAAATTCCTCTTGTTTATTAGCTTCCTCTGCAGTAGGAAGTTCTTCTTTTGATTCTTCACTTAACTCTTCACCACTGCCAGTTAAATCAGCACTAGTGACTTCATCATTTTGGGCATCATCATAATCTGTTGTTTCTTCTGGAATAAGAAGTTCATTTTCAGTATCAAATTCTTCATTACTTTGAAGTTCTGCTTGCTCTGAAACTACTGGATTCACTTCTCCATTTTCTAGCTCATCTGCTTTTACTGTAATATTAGAAAATAAGCTTATAAACATAAAGATGCTTATAAATAATGCTATGTTTCTAACATTTGCGAATCTTCTCTTTACCCCTTTCATATATTCACCCTTTTTGTTGATATATTTATAAGTATCTTCATACTTATATTTTAATTATATACTAAATAAATACTTTTTTGCATTTTTTAAGCAAAGTTAATTATTTTTTATTATCTAAAAACAGTTTCAACTTAAAATACATCCATTAATATTATAGAAATCTTAAACATATTCTCTGTGGTATCTATCTTATAAGTTCCCTCATATTTCTTGATAGATTCTATGATATTTTTCAAGCCAAAGCCATGATATTCCTTGTTAAGCTTTCTTGTCTCATAGCCACTTTTCCCCTTAATGATTTTACCATCAAAGGAATTCCATATCTTGATTATAAACATATTACCACCAGTCTTTAAATCCACGATAATCTTCTTTTCTGTTATAATGGCATCAAGGATATAATTTCCGCTATCAATGATTTCACTACTTTCAATGATATGCTCATTAAGAGCACTTACATATTTCTTTGCTTCTTCAATCCTGCCACCTTCTAAAAGATAACTTATAGTTACAAAATGATTTTTCATATCATGCCTAAACCTTTTAAGCTTATTGCTTTTATTCTTAATATTGCTATAATAGTACAAATTGGTACTTATCTGCTTCTGAAGATAAGTATTTTCCATATTCGCTTCAAAATATGAAAACACCTTATTAAAAATGCTAAAGCCAAATAATATTTCTATAATTGCTATAGCTAACAAAATAAGATTTCTACCTAAGTTTATTGGATTAATATGAATAAAAGACATATCTATAGAAGAAAATAGGCATCATATACAGAGCCATAAATTCAAGATAATAATAAAAAGCAAAATTATTAATTATAAAAGGAAGTCCTTGACTTTCTATCAACACCCAAGTGGCTAGTAACAATAATATCAACATCAGATCATTTTTATTTCCAAAGTATACTCTATTGATGATTCCTGCTGTTTCTTTATAAGAAGAGACAAAAGAAATTGCTATTTCCTTGCCATAATAATCCTCTGGCAGCTCTACCAATCTCCATATAGCTCCACTTGTCTTATTTCTACTATCTAGCATTGATTTAAATTCATAAATTAACTCTCCTGCTAAATATACTTTCATAGCTTGCTGAGATGATCCTATCATCAGATATGGCTCGTACAAATTTTTAGTTGGTATTATGGAGGTTACAGTAAGCTTGTTTTTATCATAATTTTCATTCATTTCATATGGAAGCTGGATTTCTTCTTTAAAATCAGTGCCTTCAACTTCAAGCTGCCAATTAATCATCTCTAAGTCATTAACTTCAGCGCTATAATCATCTTCCAAAAATCTAAAGCTGGAAACCAAGAAAGATTATCTTTACCTCTTCATTTGTTTCTCTTATTTCCTTAGCTGTATGGATACCTGAAATTCCTTGCATTTTTATATCTAAGAAAATCACATTATATTTACTATTACTGCTATTTAGTAGATCTTCACCACAAGTAAATTTATCTATTCTATAAGATTCTCTTATAATATGAATAACTCTATATAAATTACTTAATCTTTTTACATTTTATTTCATCAATATTCTTATAATACTCATTAATAAGCTTGTCTAATCTAATGCTTAATTCCAAAACCTTCTTATTACTTAGCGAATCATTTTTGTCAATTTCCTCTTCCAAAAGTACTCTTAGCTTATCAATTTCACTACATATATCCATACAATCCTCCCTCCATTATTACTTAAGATTACAACATAAATTTATTTAAGCTCCTCTTATGGTAATATCGTTATTTTTTTTTGTTAAAGTGTATGGATATATGTAGTCTTTATCCTCTTCTTTATATTTTTATCTTAATTGTATAAAAAAGAGCATAGCTAAAGAACATAGGAAAAATCTATAATTTAGGACCTTTCTTTAAAGTTATCTTGAACTCTGTACTGAATTCTTTAGGAGGAGCTAATACAAGCTCTATGGTTCCTTCATGAAGCTCCACTATTGTTTTAGCTATGGCAAGACCAAGACCTGATCCCTGTTTGCTATTTCTTGATTCATCACCTACTGTAAATGCTTCAAATATATTATTTGCTATATCTTTTGAAATTCCCTTTCCATCATCAGCAATTATTATTTCATAAATATCATTTTTTTCTTTCAATGATACATATATATTAGTACCTTTTTCATTATGTTTAATGCTATTGCCTAAGATATTATCAAATACCCTTTGTAACTGAACCTTATCAATTTTTATTTCCATTTCCTCTTCTGGAATATCCACTTCTATATTAAAGCCACTTTCAACTATATCTTCATATTTTAAAGCAATATATGCTCTTAAATATTCACTTAAATCAACTTTTTCAAAAATAAGATTAAAGTCTGGATGCTCTAGTTTACTGTATTCATGAAAAATATTAATAAGCTCTGTAAGCTTCTTTGATTTTTCATAAATAATCTTTATATACTTATCCTTATCTTCATCAACAATTATTCCATCTGAAAGCGCTTTAGCGTATCCTTGAATACTTGTTATAGGTGTCTTTAAATCATGTGATATATCTGCCATCATACGTTCTTTATCATTCATCAACTTCTTACGTTGATTTTCACTATCTTCAAGCTTACTTACCATAATATTAAATCTATCACATATATCTACAAATTCACGAGGTCCACTATAATCTACAGGTTTTTTTCTTTTTCCTTCTGTTAAAAGTTCCATTGCTTTATTAAGCTTTTCTAATGGCTCATAAAACTTACTTCTAAGAACAAATACAAATATCACCACTAAAATTATATAAGCTATTCCAAACACAACAAAATCTATCTTAGTTAATATATTCATTTTTTTAAAGAAACTATTTGTGTACAACTCTCTTGATTTAATAATAGCTGTTCTTTTTACGCCGTCATTATTAATATATTGATACTTTTCAATATATAGTCCATTATTATAATAACCTCTCATATAAATAATTTCTTTTTCAGTATAATTTTTTTTTGCTGGCGCATTATCACTTTCTAATATAACATTCAAATTTTTATCTAATACTTTAAACCATTTACTAGTAGATTTTAATGAATTGCTTATAACACCTTCTGAATAATATGATTCAGCAATAATTAGCTTATAACTTTCCCCATTTTCACTATAATAATCATATATATTTAAATATGTATCATCCTTTCTATAGTTTGGTATAGCATTTATCTCATCTTCATTATATTTTTCCTTATTAATATCCTTTCCTAAAGAATAAATTAAATTATAATTTTCATCTAATATTTCTATAGTACCATCTTCACCTGTTATCTCTTTTAGATTTAATTTATTAAATTTTTCTTCCTTCAAGTAATTTTGATATTTCTTAGTTAATCCTAAAATAGCATCATAATCACCAAATATTAAATAATTGCTAACATTGTTTATTAATATAGCTGAAATTATAATAATTACTGTGAATAATATGTAATTATTAATTAGAAGGGAAAATATACTTCCCCTTCTATTTGCCTTTTTAGATTTTTTCAATTTTATAACCAAGCCCCCTTACTGTTTTTAAATACATTGGGTTCTTTGAATCATCTTCTATTTTTTCTCTAATTCTATAAATATGCACCATTAATGCACCATCATCATTTTTGAAATATTCTCCATTAATATTTTCATAAATTTGCACCTTTGTATATACTCTTCCTGGATTACTCATTAAAAGAGCTAATATCTTAAATTCAGTTGGAGTTAGTTGAATTTCTTCCCCATTCTTAGTTAAAGATACTGTTTCTTCATTTAATACTAATTCACCAACTTTTAATATTTTCTTAGATTCTTCTACATTATCTAACTTAAATTCATAACACCTTCTTAAAAGTGACTTTACTCTAGCTACTACTTCCAATGGATTAAAAGGCTTTGTAAGATAATCATCAGCACCTAAGTCAAGACCTAGTATCTTTTCACTATCAAGAGTTTTAGCTGATAAAATTATAATGGGGATATTTGTTATCTCTCTAATTTTTTTAGTAAGTTCATAACCATTCATCTTAGGCATCATAATATCTAATAATGCTAAAGATATTTGACTATTTTTTACTATTTTAAAAGCATCTTCTCCATTATCTACAGATATAACTTTATATCCATCCTTTTCTAAATATAATCTTAATAAACCAACTATATCTTCATCATCTTCTGCAATTAATATATTTTTTGTCATATAATTAATTTACTCCTCTTTACTCGTATCTTAATGCATCAATAGGATTCATCTTTGCTGCTTTACTCGCTGGATAATATCCAAAGAATATCCCTATGGCCATACAGAAAGCAACTGAATATAAAATTGCATAAATATTAGCTTTAACACTGTATCCCATGATTTTTGCACCTATTGCTCCAAGACCATTTCCTATGATAACACCTATTATACCTCCTATTATACATATAATTACTGCTTCCACAATAAATTGTATAAGTATAACTCTTTTTCCTGCTCCTAATGCTTTACGAATACCTATTTCTTTTGTTCTTTCTGTAATTGAAACCATCATTATATTCATTACACCAATACCACCTACTAAAAGTGATATTGCTGCTACAGCACTTATTGCTAGTTTAATACTATTAATCATCTTATTTGTAGATTCCATCATTGACTCCATACTATAGCCAGCTGGTTCAAACTTTTCATTTGATTTATAAGCTTCAGAAAAATAACTGTTTGTATTATTTAAAAACTCATTTAAATCTACATTTTCTTTAGGTATGATAGTAAAATATTCATACCCATTACTTTTATTATTAATTTTTTTATAAATAGACATAGGTATAAATATTTTTGTACTTACTTTTCCATCTGATGAATACATACTTTCTCCATCATTTTTGTTATATTTATATACACCACATATATATAGTTTTACTGTATTATTTCCTATAACTGTTTCAAAAGATTTACCTAAAACTTCATCATATGTATATTGTCCTTTAAAATATTTATCAACAAAATTATCACTTACTACAGTAACAGCTCTTAATTCATCATTATCCTTTTCTGTTAATGCTCTTCCAGTGATTATTTCAATATTTTCTCCTTTAAAATAATCTGAATTTACAGCCTCTATATCTATATCAACTTTAATTCTTCCCTTTAAAAGGGTACTACTACCAGCATTTTCTGAAATAGATACTGCTAATAAATCATCAGCAAAAGTTTTTTTATAATCACTTATCATTTCATCTGTAACAAAATCCTTTTCTGTAGGAGCTTCATATTCTGAATAAATTTCTTCTCCATTTTCATTATATGTAAATAAGTTTTTTTGTTCTATGTACATATTAATATTTCTAGCACCAAAGCCTGACATTTCACTATTTATTGATGCAGCCAGCGAATCTCCTATGGTAACAATGGTAATTACAGAAGCAATACCTATTATAATACCTAACATTGTAAGTAATGCTCTAAGTTTATTTGCTTTTAAACTGCTGATAGCCAGCCTTACATTTTCCATTAATCCCATTAACTCAACACCTCTTTGCTATCATTTATAATTTCTCCATCTTTTATTGTTACAATTCTAGGACATTGCTCTGCTATTTCTTTGCTGTGAGTTATAAGAATAATTGTTTTTCCTTGATTTTTATTTAAATCATTAAATATATCCATTACCATAGCACTAGTTTCACTATCAAGTGCTCCTGTTGGTTCATCAGCAAGGATTATTGAAGGATTATTTACTAAACTTCTAGCAATAGCAACTCTTTGTTTTTGTCCTCCTGAAAGTTCATTAGGCATATGATTTGCTCTAGATGCCATTCCAACTTTACTTAAAAGTTCCTTAGCTCTTTTTGTACGTTCTTCTGCTGGTACTCCTGCATAAAGCATAGGTAATTCCACATTTTTAAGAGCCGATGTTCTTCCTATCAAGTTAAAATTTTGAAAAACAAAGCCAATCTTTTTATTTCTAATAACATTCATTTCTTCTTCATTGGCATTTTTTATATCTATACCATCTAAATAATATTCACCTTCAGTTTGTTTATCTAAAACTCCTATAATATTCATTAATGTAGATTTACCTGAACCTGATTCCCCTACAATGGCCACAAATTCTCCTTCATAAATTTTCAAATCTATACCATGTAGTATTTCAATTTCACTTTCTAATCCAATATTATATGCCTTAATTATTTCTTTCATTTCTATTAGTGGTTTGACTTTATCTATCATTATGCTTCACCTTTACTTTCATTCTCAACACCTTCTGTTGTTTCATTATAATTTGTAAGATCAGCAAGTATTTCACTACCTTCTTTTATACCACTTCCACTTACTTCAACATAATAATCATTTTCTTCTCCAATAGTTACTTCTGTTTCAATAAATTGATTATCTTCTCCTTTTACCATTAAGAAATGTTTTTCTCCTACTTCCTTAATTGCATCTCTAGGAACCATAAGAACATTTTTCTTTTCTGAAACTATTATCTCTGCTTTAGCATTTGTTCCAATATAAAGGTCTTTAGCATCATCTATAGATATATCTGCTGAAAAACCACTTGCTTCTCCATCACTTGCTATAGGAGAAATTCTTGTAAGCTTTCCTGAAATCTTTTTATCACTAGAATTAGTAGTAATCAATGCATTCATCCCTACTTTTGCATTTTTAATTTCATACTCTGGAATAGTAACACTTATAATAAGTTTATTATCAGATTGAATTGTAGCAACTTGTCCCTCTGGTACTGCCCCTACCTTTACTTTTAGTTCAGTTACCTTCCCATCTGTTTCAGCCTTTAATACAGTTTTTGATAATCTTTCTTCTAAATTTTTTAATTCTTCATTATCATCAGCTTTTTGTAGTTGTTTATATGCATCATTAACTGATGATTCAAGATTAGATATTTCTCCATCAGCACTATTAATCACACTTAAACGATTTGCTACTGCTACTTCATATTGTTCCTTAGCTAAATTTCTATTGCTTATTTTTTCATTAAATATTGCCAGTGCTGCATTATAGCTTTCTTTTATTTCTTCATAATTATAAAGTTGTTTTGCTTCTTCTAATTCTCTTTGTTTATTATTTAAATTTTCTTCTGCACTTTTATAAGCTACATATTCATCAGAAGAAGCATTTCCTCCACTAGCTATCCAAGCATTATAAGCAGAATTTTTAATATTCTCAGCTTCATTATAATTATTTACTTTACTTTCTATTGCACTTAACATTGTGTTATATGTATTTTGAATCTTTTTATAAGTTCCATCATAATTATTTAAATCATTTTCTGTGTTTTCATAGTTACTTTTTAAATTTGATACTACATTATCTTGTGCTGATACTGAAGATACTTTAACATTTTTTGCTTCTTTTAACTGATTAGATAATTTATTATAATTAGCTTCTAATTCTTTCTTATTTTCAGCTATTTCAGATTTTTTCTTTTCAATTTCTTTTGTTATATCACCATCATCTAAAGTACAAATAACATCTCCAGCTTTAACATAGTCTCCAACTTTTACATTAACAGACTTAACTTTTTCCGTTAATGATGTTGAAACCATTGATACTTCTGCACTTTCAATTTTACCATTTACATTTATTGACCTATTTATTTCTCCCTTTTCAACAAAAACAGTTCTAGCATAATTTTCAGAATCTATTGTTTGTTGTGATTTATAAGAATTAATTTTAACAATAACAATTCCCCCAGCCAAAACAGCTAAAACCATAAATATACATAAACTCTTTTTATTTTTATATGTAAATTTTTTAATAACATCCTTAATCTCTTTTCTCTTCATAAAGCAGTTCATCCTTTCACTATTATATAAATTTATTTTAAATATTAGATATTAATTTTATACATAATATAACCTTAATATAACCTTAATATGTTATAGTGACTATAAAGTATTCATTTATAATAACAAAGAGTCTTTTCTAACTCTTTAACTTAGAAAAGACTCTTTTTTTATTTTTAAATGCTAAAATTAATATTCCCAATGAAAATATAGAAATTCCTATGCCCAGTTCTAAACCTGGTAACTTATACTTAAATTCAATTTTATGTTGTCCTGGCTGAAGCTTTACACCAATTAATCCATCTAGTATTTTAAAATAATCATACTCCTCACCATCAACCTTTAAGCTCCAACCTTCATCATAAGGAATTGATGTATACATTAATGTCTTATCTGCTGTTACTTCTATATTTCCTTTAACATATCCATCTTCATATACTGTATTTTCTATTATATTAGAAGATAAATTTTTATATACTTCTTGAAACTTATCCATATGGCAATAATATAACTGCACTTCATCTATGCTAAAGCTATCATTTAATACAGAAATTTCAATGGTTATTTCTTCATCCTTATGATAGGTACCAATAAATTGAATATTATAGCCATGACCTGTAAACTGATCATATTTAACATTACTGTTCACTGTTATGGAAACTCCATTTTGTGAGCTAATATTGCTTTTCTTACTGCTAAATCCATTTTCATATTCACTGGACTTTAAAAACATATATACTGGCCCATACTCCTGAGCCTTTAATGTAAGCTCTATAGTAGCTTTTACACCCTTAATTTCCTTTTGGTATACTGTTTCATCATCATATTTCACTTCTGATAAATTATTTAATTTAATATCAGTGACATTCAATTCTTTATATATATCATAACTTTCGTTAACCATTGATTTTAATATATCATTATTATAAACAAATTTATTTTTAACTTCATTAATCTTGGTAGACTCTAATGCTTCATTAACCATAAATGCTATAGGTAGTGCATAAGGATTTTGGTAAACAGCATAACTTCCTTCTGTTTTAATCTTATTGTAAAACATATTTTGCTTATACTTATAGCACTTAAAAAACTCTGGCTCTTCCATGGAAATTAAATATTTAATACCTAATATTGAATCTATAGGTATGGTTGTCCCCATATTATAAATTTCATTAATGGTACTTGTTTTAAATCCAAAATTTTTAATTAATCTACCAGTACTTTCTTCATTGGCTGAACTGGAATGACCAAGACCATTATAATTTAAAAGCATAGAATCATTTAAAGTATTTCTATAAACTTGTTCAATTCTATAAAAATTATCATTTAGTGATTTTACTTCTTCAATTAATGGCGATACAGTTTCAATATATTCACCAATATGACCTTTATCAATATACTTAATATTTTTCATGGAAAGATAAGCATTTAAAGAAAGCTCTGTCATAACTAGTAAGCTTATTAAGGGTAATATAATCTTGCTGATTGTATTAAATTTAATACAAATCATAAATACAATAATATAACAAAGGCTAATTATAAATGTAGCTATTATCTTATTGCTATCTAAATAATCATAATCTCCATAACTTACATAGATACTTGCCACTGCAAAAAAAAGAACTGCTATAATTAAACCTTTATAATTACTTCCTTTAATTTTTAGCCAACATTCATAGGCCAAAATAATTACAAAAAAGCAAAATATAAATGAATTTCTATATTGAAATCCTATGGGATAATCAAAGCCATGCCATAATAATATGAAAGTGCTTATAAAAAAGCTTAAAGCAATAAACACAATAACTATTAAAGAGGCAATTTTATTTCTTATATTAATTTCCCTATTAAAAAAATATAGGATCAATAATTCTGCCACCATAACTGAACAATAAATATTGGTAGGTGATTTCATTACTTGTCCCATATTATAGCTACCAATAAACAATTTACTTAAGATGCTACTTAAATTCTGTTTAATGGTTATGGCTTCACTAAATAAATTAAAATCAGCCTTACCATTACTTAAGGATATTAATACTGGAATAAGTAAAAAAGATGCCAATCCTCCTGTAATAAAGGATGCACCAAAAAACTTAAATGTCCTTGGCAAACTAATTTTTTTATAAATAATAGATTTATAAAAGAAATATACCACTGAAAAAATACATATCATATAACCTATATAATAATTACTTACCACAACCATAAATAAAACTATCATATATAATTTATATTTTCCTTTAAGTATTATTTCTTCAATACCTAAGGTCACCAATGGTAACAGCATCATACCATCCATCCACATTATATTCATTTGAAAACATATGTTATAAGACATAAGAGCATAACATAAAGAAAAAATCACTACAAATAAGTCTTTCTTTTTATAAACCTTACTTATATATAGAGAAAAACATAATGAAGCTAAACCTATCTTTATTAGATATATAATAAAAATAAACTCACCTATGGCTGACTTAGGAAATAATATTAAAAGTAAATTTAAAGGACTTGCTAAATAGTAAGCAAATAATCCTATATTATTACCACCAATGGACTTATTAAATGAATAAAAAATACTGCCATCTCCACTTAAAATATCTTTAAACTTACCAAAGTAAGCGACATATTGAGTATACATATCACTGGATACTATGGTCTTATCACCTATAAAGCCTACTCCTAATGATGTAAATACTACAAACATTATAACCATAGGAAGTATAAAGGATAAAATAAAAATGTAATTTTCTTTAATTCTCTTATTTTCACCAAAATTATTATTTATGCTCCATACTTTACCCATAATTCACCTCTAAGTATAATCAATATTTTTCATATATTTATTTTACTATATTTTGAAATAAATACTTGAAGTTTCATACGTCAATTTTCAACATTCACTTACAGTTTATTATTCATGTATTTAATTGGTTTTAGTTTCTTTTTATGTTAATATATTCTTAGCATTCTAAAAAAGGAGATTAATACATGAACTGGAAAAAACTAATGAATATTGATAATTTAAAAGAATTATTTATAAAGATAAAGTGGATTTTATCCCATGCTAAACCTGTAATACCGTTTTTAATCTTTACCACTGTAATAAGTTCTGCTTCATCTTTAATTAGTGTTTATAACACGCTGGTTTCAAAATCATTAATTGATAGTGCTATAGGTGGTAATACTTCTGAAGTAATAAAGTATCTTATTATTATGATTAGTATTACTTTAGGTATGATGTTATTAAGTCCCATTACTTCATTATTAAGCACCCATGCATCTACAAAGCTTAATCAAAGCATTCAAAAAAAGTTATTTGAACATATTGAATATAGTAATTGGTTAGAGCAAAGTAAGTTTCATAGTGTAAGTCTATTAACTAGAATAACTTCCGATGTAGCAACTATAAGTTCTACTTTGCTTAGTACCATTCCTAATATTATTTCAATTTTAGTAACATTATTAGCTTCTTTTTCTACACTTATTTATTTAGCTCCATCTATTGCTATAATTGCAGTGTTTATTGGACCATTTCTTGTGCTAGTAAGTAGATATTTTAGTAAAAAACTAAAAGATCTTTATAAAAAAGATCAAGAAGAGGATGTTAAATATAGAGCTTTCATTCAAGAATCTGTGCAAAACATAATGATTGTAAAGGCTTTTTGCATGGAAAAAATAAATATGAATAGATTAGTTCAAATTCAAGACAATAAATATAAAATAGCCATGAAAAATACTAAACTTTCATCTATGACTGGACTAGCTATGTCATTATGTTCAAACTTAGCATACTTTACTATTTTTTGCTGGGGTGCTTTAAATATTTCTACAGGGGTAACTACTTATGGTACCTTTACAGCAATGTTACAACTATATAGTAAAGTACAATATCCTTTTTCTTCATTGGCAGCTATGTTTCCTGGTTTAATATCAACTATTGCAGCTGCAGAAAGATTAATGGAATTAGAAGCTATACCACTGGAAAAATCATCTGAAACAGAAATTATTGATTTTACTAATCCAGAAATAGCATTTGAAAATGTATCTTTTGAATACAAAAAAGGCAATAAAATAATTAATGATGTTAATTTAACTATTCCTTATGGTGAAACCATTGCTTTTGTAGGTCCATCTGGTGAAGGAAAAACTACTTTAATTAGACTGATACTTTCTCTTATAAATCCAAGTAATGGTAAAGTTTATTTAAAAGAAAATAATAAAGAAGATACCTTTAATAGAGATTACCGAAATTTAATTTCTTATGTTCCTCAAGGAAATACTTTATTTTCAGGTACCATTGAAGATAATTTAAGATATGGTAACTTTGAAGCTACAGAAGAGGAAATATATGAAGCTTTAAAAAATGCTTGTGCTTTAGATTTCGTTAACGAGCTGGAAGATGGTATTAAAACAGTAATTGGTGAAAAAGCTACTGGAATTTCTGAAGGACAAGCTCAGAGAATTGCCATAGCCCGTTCTTTCTTAAGAAAGAAACCAATATTAATCTTAGATGAAGCAACTTCTGCCCTTGATCCTGAAACAGAAGTAAAGGTATTAAAAGCAGTTAAAGCATTGTCTCATAAACCAACTTGTATCATCATAACTCATAGACCTTCAGCTCTTAATATTTGTCATAGAATAATAAGATTAGAAAAGGGCCATTTAAAAGAAGTAAGTAAGGATAGTATTTTAGAAGTTGCCACTGAATTATTGTAAAAAAATGAAATAAAACTGGATTTAATAGATCCAGTTTTATTTCATAGTATAATTTATTCAAATTCACTTCTGATTCTCTTAAGTTTATTTAGTAACTCATAAAAATTATTAATATAATCAATATATTCTTCATGGGTTAAAATTTCATAATCATCACTAGCATATCTTCTACTAAAATAAAAGTCTTTTAAGTCTCTACACAAACTTTTATACTTTTTTAATTCTGGATAACCTTGTAAATATAATACTTCTAACAGTTTAACAAGATTATGTTCTTTTGATATTACTCCATATTTTTTTTGAATAATAGCTTTTAAATTTTTTTCAATACATTGCTGACAATGAACTAATACCCCATCTTCTAACCCTTCATTATCTTTTGTTGAATCTATAAATTTTTCATCAATATCTGCAAAATAAAACATATCTCTCTTAACCATAATTCCACCACCTTATATCTATTAAATCTTTTACTATATCTCCCTCAAAGCTTATTTCCTTACTTAGTTCAATATATCTATTTTTATTATATAATTTAATATCTACACTTCTACTTAAATTTAGAGCATCTATATCATCTTCTAGTTCATGTCTTAGTTTTCTTAATTCACTAATACTTTTATTATCATCAATTAATATTAATATATCAATATCACTACTATTCCTATATTTGCCCTTTGCTATAGAACCAAATAATAATATATCTGCATTTTTTAATCTATAAATACATGTATCTCTAACCTTAACAATCTCATTTCTTATTTGCTTGTCAAGACTATATTCAACATCATTTTTTATATTACAGCTATCAAACATGATTTAATCACATCCTAAGAATATCATTTTATAATATTATATACTAAAATTTGATTCTATTATAGCTAAAAACTATGAATATCTATAATATTTAAAAAGTTGATCTTCATTTAATTTAACTGTAGTAAAACCATTAAGAACAAATATTTTTCATCTACCTGATGAAATTAAAAAAAGATGATTTCTGTTCAAAATACAGAAATCATCTTTTAAGTTAGTCTAATTTTTATAAATTAGTGATTTTTTTATTATTTTCTTTTCTTTTTAGATAGTTTAATTCCAACTCCTGCAAGTAATCCACCTATAGAAGCTAAAAGTGAACTTCCAACAACATTACCTGTTGCAGGTAAAGTATTAACTTTATTACTTTGTTGTAAGGTAATATTGCTTGATTGATGTTGGTTACCTGATGTATTTTCAGATACTATCGGAGCCTCAGGCTTTACATCTGGAGCTTGCCCTGGTGTATCAGTTGCTTCAGGTTTTTCTTCCGGTTTTACTTCATTATCAACGTTATTTTTTAATACAATTACTTTTCTTGGAACTATTACAGTATTTTTATCACTATCTGTTACTGTATATTCTACAGAATAATTTCCTTCAGTTAAACTGCTTAAATCCATTGTAGGTAGTTGTATTGATTTTGTTAAATTTCCATCTTCTAAGTCTGTAGCAGTAACTCCATCAGCAAAATCAAATCCACTGCCTTCACCTTCATTTATTACTATATCATCTAAGCCTGTTATTTCTGGTAATTGATTTGTTACTGTTACTATTCTATCTACAGTTGTAGTATTTCTATCACTATCAGTTACTGTATAAGTTAATGTATATTCTTTATTTGTTCCTGGAGTAGGCTCACCTAATTCTCC
>ERZ772818.1304-NODE-1304-length-22160-cov-4.498892_pt1 | contig 22160 bp, 16 predicted proteins | sample MGYA00580837_ERZ772818 | MGnify/ENA primary metagenome ERZ772818 (study PRJEB29015, sample SAMEA2737671) | human gut metagenome | biome: human gut; feature: human-associated habitat; material: faeces | place: China | collected 2012 ...
TGGGGGATTGACTCCCACCACTGATACCAGCTTGTTTCTCACCACCTATAGGTGGGAGTCATCTTCCAGCTGATATAAAAAGACAGCCACGACACATTTTGTGCGCCATGGCTGTCTTTTTCAATACCACCCTCATCTCATGATATTTTCTACTTTCAAGAATGTCTATACTGCCTGAATCTTTGCAATGTCCACCAGTGTCAGTTTCTGAATATCTGTATTCTCCAGACTGGTGATCAGTGCTTTTGCTGTATCGATAGCTGTCAGGACATTGACACCCGTCTCAATTGCACTTCTTCGAATTACGAAACCGTCTTTGGAGTGTTCTGCTCCCTGTGGCGGAGTATCAATAACAAGATCTATCTTATGTCCAAGGATCAGATCCATGAGGTTCGGTGTGCTCTGTTCAATCTTGTTGACTGCAATTGCTTTCACACCTGCTTCTGTAAGTGCTTCTGCTGTTCCTTTTGTCGCAAAAATCTTGTATCCGATCTTTTCAAAACGTTTACCGATTTCTACAGCCTCATCCTTATCCTCATCACGGACAGTCATAATCATATTGCTAAATTTCGGAAGTTTGATTCCCGCACCTAAGAATGCTTTATATAGCGCCTCGTCAAATGTCTTGGCAATTCCAAGGCACTCTCCTGTAGACTTCATTTCTGGTCCAAGGCTGATATCTGCATCACGAATCTTCTCGAAAGAGAATACCGGCATTTTGACTGCATAGTAATCTGCCTCCGGCTGAAGTCCCGGTGTATATCCAAGTTCTTTGATCTTGTGACCGATAATCACTTTTGTTGCCAGTGGAACAATTGGAATTCCAGTTACTTTACTAATGTATGGTACCGTACGGCTGGATCTTGGGTTTACCTCGATAACATAAACCTCTTCACCACACACAATGAACTGAATATTAATCAGTCCGATGACATGCAGGGATTTTGCAAGTCGTCTTGTATATTCTTCAATAGTACGTTTTGTCTTATCCGAAATACTCTTTGCAGGATATACAGAGATACTATCTCCGGAATGGATACCCGCACGCTCAATATGCTCCATGATACCTGGAATCAGGATATCTTCTCCGTCACATACGGCATCGACCTCAATCTCTTTTCCCTGTAAATATTTGTCTACCAGAATCGGGTGATCCTGCGCAATCTGATTGATGATTCCGATAAATTCCTCGATATCATTATCGTTAATAGCAATCTGCATACCTTGTCCGCCAAGCACATAGGACGGTCTTACCAGTACCGGATAGCCGAGTCTGTTCGCAACAGTCTTTGCCTCCTCAGCTGTAAATACAGTTCCACCAGTCGGTCTTGGAATCTGGCATTTTTCCAGAATTTCATCAAATAATTCGCGGTCTTCGGCTGCATCTACATCTTCTGCCTTTGTACCAAGAATCGGCACTCCCATTTTCATCAATGCTTCTGTCAATTTAATTGCTGTCTGACCACCGAACTGAACAACTGCTCCGTCCGGCTTCTCCAGGTCTACAATGCTCTCTACATCTTCCGGTGTCAGCGGCTCGAAATAAAGCTTATCGGCAATATCGAAGTCCGTGCTGACTGTCTCCGGGTTATTATTGATGATAATTGTCTCGTATCCCTCTTTTGCAAATGCCCATGTACAGTGTACGGAACAGAAATCGAACTCGATTCCCTGTCCGATACGGATTGGACCAGAACCAAGGACAAGAACCTTTTTCTTACCGGAAGTCTCTTCTACTTCATTTTCACTTCCAAATACAGAGTAATAATACGGTGTTTCTGCCGCAAACTCAGCGGCACAGGTATCTACCATTTTGTAAGATGCGGTAATACCGTATACCATTCTAAGATCATGCACCTGTCTTTCTGTAAGACCTGTCAGTCTTGCGATAACCTCGTCCGGGAACTCCAGGCGTTTTGCTTCTTTTAATAATTCCTTTTCAATTCCACCACGTCCGGACGCTACTCTTGGCGCGCATGCACGCAGAGACTGCTCCATCTCTACCAGGTTTGCAATCTTATCAATAAACCAAATATCAATCTTTGTAATTTTATGTATTTCTGTATAAGGAATTCCTCTTCTAACTGCCTCTGCAATCTTCCAGATTCTCTGATCGTCTACTACGTCCAATGCGTTCATCAGTTCTTCTCTGGAAAGATGACTGAAATCATAGGACATAAGACTGTCCACATGCTGTTCCAGAGATCGGATTGCTTTCATAAGCGCTCCCTCAAAATTATCACAAATACTCATGACCTCTCCGGTCGCCTTCATCTGTGTAGTCAGCGTACGTTTTGCACTGATAAATTTATCAAATGGAAGTCTCGGAATCTTAACAACACAATAATCAAGCATCGGTTCAAAACTTGCATATGTCTTCTTTGTAACTGCATTTTTAATCTCGTCAAGTGTATATCCAAGCGCAATCTTTGCTGCTACCTTTGCGATTGGATAACCCGTAGCTTTCGATGCAAGCGCAGAAGAACGGCTGACACGTGGATTCACTTCAATAACACAATATTCAAATGATTCCGGATTCAGGGCATACTGTACGTTGCAGCCTCCTGTAATATTAAGCTCACTAATGATATTGAGGGCTGATGTACGGAGCATCTGATATTCTTTATCGCCCAGCGTCTGAGACGGTGCTACAACAATACTGTCTCCGGTATGTACACCAACCGGATCAATATTTTCCATATTACAAACCGTGATACAATTTCCTGCTGCATCACGCATTACCTCATATTCAATCTCTTTCCATCCTGCGATACAACGTTCAACAAGTACCTGACCCACACGGGAAAGACGAAGTCCATTTTCAAGAATCTCTACAAGCTGACGTCTGTCATGTGCAATTCCACCACCGCTTCCGCCAAGAGTGTATGCCGGACGAAGAACGACCGGATATCCAATCTTTTCTGCAAATTCGATTCCGTCCTCTACGCTCTCAACTACAAGTGATGCTGCACATGGTTCGCCAATTTTTTCCATTGTTGATTTAAATTCCAGACGATCCTCTGCCTTCTTAATTGTCTGAGCTGTTGTTCCGATCAAGCGGACATTATGTTCTTTGAAAAACCCCCGCTCTTCCAATTCCATAGCAAGATTCAGCGCTGCCTGTCCTCCCAGAGTCGGCAGGACACTGTCTGGCTTCTCTTTCATAATAAGCTGTTCAACAACTTCTACCGTCAATGGCTCTATGTATACTTTATCAGCAATATCCTTGTCCGTCATAATAGTCGCAGGATTTGAATTCAACAGCACAACTTCCAGTCCTTCTTCTTTCAAAGAACGACATGCCTGTGTACCCGCATAGTCAAACTCTGCTGCCTGACCAATGACGATAGGACCAGATCCAATTACAAGTACTTTCTTAATTTCTTTATTTCTTGGCATCTTATTTGTCCCCCTTCATCATCTCAATAAATCTGTCAAACAGGAATGTAGAATCCTGTGGCCCCGGGCATGCTTCCGGGTGGAACTGTACAGTGTATATCTTCTTGCCTATGTAATTCAATCCTTCGTTTGTTCCATCATTGACATTGATAAATGCTTCTTCTGCAACATTCTTATCCATAGTATTATAATCAACCGCATATCCGTGATTCTGCGAGGAAATGTAAACGCGTCCCGTAGACAGATCTTTTACAGGGTGATTGCCACCTCTGTGACCATATTTTAATTTATATGTCTTTGCACCATATGCAAGAGCCATCAACTGATGTCCCAGACAAATTGCAAATATTGGAATGTCTGTCTCTGATAATTTTCGGATCTCTTCTATAATAGAAACACAAGTTTCCGGATCTCCAGGACCATTGGATAACATGATTCCGTCCGGATTAGATTTTATGATTTCTTCTGCTTTTGTGTCTGCCGGATAGACAGTCACTTCACAGCCTCTTTGAATTAAAGATTTTGAAATATTATTCTTTGCCCCAAAATCCATAAGTGCCACTTTAAATTTTTCTCCTGGAAGAACATGTTTCTCGTCGCAGGTCACCTTTGATACAACATCTCCAACGGTGTACGCCTTAAGTTTTGGAATGATTTCATCTAAATTATAATTCTCATTTGTAGTAATCATACCATTCATGGTTCCCTTTTCCCTGAGAATCTTCGTCAATGCTCTTGTATCCACTCCTTCAATTCCTGGAATGTCCTGTGCAGCAAGGAAATCCTGAATTGTACCGTTGCATCTGAAATTACTTGGCATTCTGGATAATTCTCTTACAATATATCCGTCCGGCCATGCTTTCTTTGACTCCATATCTGGTGTGATTCCATAGTTTCCTATCAGTGGATAAGTCATCACAACGGCCTGTCCGGCATATGAAGGGTCTGTCAGCACCTCCAGATATCCGGTCATTGACGTATTAAAAACAATCTCACTGATCATATCCCTCGTCGTCCCGATACTTTTTCCCTCAAAGACTGTCCCGTCTTCTAGAATTAGAAATGCTTTCATATATTCACCCTTATCCTTTCTGTTACTTCTAGTCTGCTCTAAAGCTTCCCAAATTGTTAAAAGTATACTATACTTATTATCCTTTTTCAACCCAAAAAAAGTATTTTTTAACAGTTTTTTATCTACTTTCGACAAAAACCATTAAAATAGTCTCTAATTTTAATGATTTTTATTTTACGTTAAAAAATTGTTTTTTTTCTCAATATGCCTGTTATATTGGTTTTATCCATACTTTTTCGTTTAAAATCCGGTTGATATTTTTAGCATTTAGGATGAGATATATTTCAATTCTTTTTTTAAGAATATTTCCAGAAAATTGTAATTTTATTCATTTTTTTGTCATCTATGTAACTGTAGGAGACTTCTGTCAAATGATACCACTGCGCCAGATTCTGTGCAGCACGCTTCACCTCGTTATTTAAAATGTCTTCTTTTGCAGTTTTATAAACTGATTCATCGGAATATTTCAGTACAACTTTCGTCTCTCTCTCCGAAATCACCTGGTTCATTGCTTTAAGCGCCGTCTGACCATCATATTCTGTATAATACATTCCATTAACTACATAATAATTCAAATCCATCTTCGTACAATCCGGAAGTTCTACTTCCAAATCCGGCGTATGAGTCCGAAACAACTCATCATCATCACAAAGCATATAATCGTAGCTGATATTGTCACGAATTTCGTCATCCATTACATTTTCAGCCTCCTCTTCCGACTCCTGGAAAATTGGATCTCCCCACGTCACATCCACATAATAATAATCGCCGTCACATTTCACCAAATTCCATGCATGAGGGATCTTATGACCATCACCATCACTGAAAGATTCTGTCACCTCCCCAGTAACATAAGTGCAGAACAGCCCCTGCTTCTCCATGAGATACTGCATTGCTTTAGAATAACCGGCACACACTGACTTTTTTCCAATAAATACACTGCAAATATTTTGGTTATCTTCTGCTGCATCATCATAATCCACCTGATTCACAATATACTCATAATCATAAAGAATCTTCTCATAATCCGAAGCATTTTCACTGATACCGGACAGACACTCCGACACCTCCATGTCAATCTGTGTCTTCTTTTTTTCACATTCTTCTTTCGTATACAAATATCCCGGCATCACAGACGTATAATTCTGAAATCCAGAATAAGCTGTGGAAGAAGCTGTCCCATCGCTCCAGAAAATCTCCGGATAATCATTCAACACATAAACAAGAAGTTCATTAACACGTTCCGGCTTCTGGCTGTGCACATAAATTTGCTCTACATGATCCAAAAGCCCCTGCAAAAGCTCCTGATACACTGTCTGCTCTTCTTCACTTAGTTGCTGATAATAAAATTTACCGTCCATTCCTCCGATTTCTTCTGAAACATGCTGATATGTCACCGGCTCCTGACCAATTAATTTCAGCATGACATCTTTTATATTGCCATATTCCCTGTATTGATATACTCCACAGACAGTCAAAACTCCCATTACTAAAATCAGGAATCCCAAACCTCTATGGCGTCTTCTTTTCTTCTTTTTTTCCATCTATAATCCTTTCTTCACATCTCACACATTTTCTTTCTCTATCATACAATAAAAGTAATCTAGTTTCTATGAGGTATTTTTTATTATGAGCATTTTTCATATAACCGACACGCCGGATTGGGGGCAGTTGAAAATAAATCTGACTTCCAGGATTCATGCACATCCTATTGAAAATGCACGTATTTCGATTTCATACACTGGAGTCCCTGATGAGACATTGGAAGAGTTGACTACAGATTCTTCCGGTCAGACCGACACCATTAATCTTCCTGCACCTCCAATTGAATACAGCTTAGATGAAACAAACGAATTGCAGCCCTATTCTGAATATACAATTTCTGTGGAAGCAGCAGGCTATGAATCTATCCAGATTGCAGGTGCTGAGATTCTATCCACAGTCACAGCTATCCAGAATATTTCCATGCGTCCGCTCATTCCTGACACAAATCAAAATTCTATTTATGTGATACCTGCACATACATTATATGGAAATTACCCGGCGAAAATACCGGAGGAAGAAATCAAGCCATTAACCGAAAGCGGTGAAATTGTCTTAAGCCGGGTCGTTATTCCTGAATACATCGTTGTTCATGATGGAAGTCCGAGAGACTCCACCGCTAAAAATTATTATGTCCGTTACAAAGATTACATCAAAAATGTGGCATCCAGTGAAATCTATGCAACCTGGCCCACCAATACGATTCGCGCAAATGTACTGGCAATTATGTCCTTTACATTAAATCGGGTCTATACAGAATGGTACCGGAACCAGGGCTATGATTTTACTATTACATCTTCCACTGCATTTGACCACAAATGGATTCCTGAACGGAATATTTACGATTCTATTTCAATCATCGTAGATGAATTATTTGCCGACTATCTTGCAAGACCAAATGTAAGACAGCCGATACTTACACAGTATTGCGATGGAAGACAGGTTCAATGTCCAAATTGGATGACACAGTGGGGTTCAAAGACCTTAGGTGAGCAAGGCTATACTCCCATCCAAATTCTGCGTTACTACTACGGTGATGACATGTATATTAACACTGCCAGTGCAATTTCCGGTATTCCATCGTCCTGGCCGGGTTACGACTTAAGTATCGGTTCCACCGGTGACAAGGTACGCCAGATGCAGGAGCAACTCCTTGTTATATCTGATGCCTATCCAGCAATTCCTAAGATTGATGCAGATGGAATCTTCGGTCCTGCCACTGAAGCTGCTGTACGAAAATTTCAGTTAATCTTCGGTCTTCCAGTCACTGGAATTGTTGATTATAAAACATGGTATAAAATCTCAGAAATATATGTTGGAGTATCTAGAATTGCAGAATTAAATTAGCTAAGATGGTTAAATACATCACCAAAGAATAAAATATATTGAGATGACTTAGGATTGCGGAGGTGCGCAGTAGAAGTATGTCATGCAATTGCATGACGCGCACCTCGCAGCAAGAATGCCGAGGCATTCTTGAATATCTAAATTTTTGTGTGATACAGGTATGTTTTCCTGTATCACATAAAACCCTCAAACTGACAGAATAATTACATTTTTTCATGTTTCTTTTTTCCACGTTCATCGTAGTCATCAAGGAAATTGTAAATATCATCATCTTTGTGATATCCAATGATTGTTCTTAAATTTACATTATGAACACTTCGGAAGATATTCTTTTCAATCAGATTGCTTTCTTCTCTGAACTGCGCGATTAGTTCTTTCATTTCATCACGTTTGGAACCACGTCCTCCGCCACAGGTTGCACAATTTTCTGTAAACCTGCATGCACACTGGATAAAATTTAATTGATTATAATCTCGCCATCCAATAATATCCGCCTCTTTAATCAGATACATTGGTCGGATCAACTCCATACCTTCAAAGTTCGTACTATGAAGTTTAGGCATCATTGTCTCAATCTTTCCACTGTATAGCATACCCATCAGAATCGTCTCAATCACATCATCATAATGGTGTCCTAATGCAATCTTATTACATCCAAGCTCCTTCGCATGTGAATAAAGATAACCTCTGCGCATTCTTGCACAGAGATAACACGGATTTTTGTCAATGTCTGCTACAGTATCAAAAATATTGCTTTCAAATACTGTTAACGGAATTCCAAGGACCTTTGCATTATCCTGAATAATCTTCCAGTTATCTGCATTATATCCTGGATTCATTACAAGAAAGACTAGCTCAAAATTTGCTTTTCCATGCTTTCTAAGCTCTTGAAAAAGTTTCGCCATAAGCATAGAATCTTTTCCACCAGAAATACAGACAGCAATCTTATCTCCGTCTTTTACAAGTTCATACTCCCGAATTGCCTTCGTAAATTTGCACCAGACAGATTTACGGAACTTTTTAATAATACTTTTTTCAATATCCTTCTGTTTTTCAGCCATGACTGTCTCATTTTCCACAAAACGTCCAAGCATCATACGTAGAAAAGAACGATATCCACCTTCAATATTGTACGCTTCATATCCTGCTTCTTCCAGCATATTTACTGTATAAGCACTCCACTCCCCGGTGTGGCAAAGTACATATACTGGTTTATCTCTCGGAATCTCATCTCTTCGATTGTCCACTTCCTGCATCGGAATATTGATTGCACCTTCAACGGTTCCTCTACAGTAAGCATCCTCCGGACGGATATCCAAAATTGTGACCTGATTTATATCTTTCTTCTCTACATCTTCTATCGTAATCGTCTTCATTTTCCCTTATGTCCTCTTATCTACGCAATATTTTCTCCATCACAGGATACACAAGCACTGCCCCATTTCTCACAGTCCACTTTTCATGGCGAATTGTACGGTACCCTCTCTTTTCAAACATAATTACTGCAGGCAACGTAGCCTCCAGACGTACCGACTCATATTCTCTTGCAATCACATCTTCCAACCGCTGCATGATCAGACTGCCAACGCCATGTCTCTGATAATCTTTCCTCACAAAGACCCGAGTAATATGGTTGCCCTCAAAACTGCCGGCACCAATCACACACTCCCCATCCTGAAGGATATAAATGCGTTCCTCCTCAAGATCACGTTCCAAATTCTCCCAGCAATGCTGCTGGCTAAAGAACCTTACCACTTCCTCCGGATAGTACTTTGGATAAACTTCTTGAATCGTATTTTGAACAAGATCATAGAATGCTTCCATATCATCAATTGTCGCTTTTGTATACTCCAATTCAACACCTCATACACAATTTCAATTTGGGACAAGTTACTTTTCAGTTGGGGACGGGGGTTTTTCAGAAAAACCCCGTCCCCAACTACAATTAAAAGAAAATTCTGGCAATATCGTTATACATCACTACTACCATCAAAATCATTAGAAGTACCATGCCTGCCAGATGCACGTAGCCTTCTTTCTCCGGTGGAATCCGTTTTCTACGGATTGCCTCTATGAGTAAAAATACAAGTCGTCCTCCGTCCAATGCCGGTAATGGTAATAAATTCATGACCCCTAAGTTTGCCGATAGCAGAATTCCAATATTAAGGAATTGTGCTATTACAATAAATACACCATATGACTTGCTTTCATTATAAGTTGTATCTACCATATTTACGATTCCTACTGGACCGGATAATTGTTTGACGCCTACGTTTCCTGTCACCAGTTGTTTTAGACTTTCAAATGTAGTACATACCCAGAATTTAACTTCGTACGCACCATATTGAAGAGATGTCCATGCATTTGCTTTTGTATTTCCACCTCCACTGATTCCGATACGATAATATCCAAGTTCGTCATCCATCTTCGGTACTAATGTCGCTGTATGTTTTTCTCCGTCATGAAGATATGTTACTTTTACTGTCTCTCCTTGATGGAATTGGTTATAATAAGTGATCTCACGGAAAACATTAATCTTCTTTCCATCCATCCGAACAATGGTGTCTCCCTCTTGTATGCCGGCCTCTGCCGCAGAATATCCTTCTTCTACACTCGAGATAACTGGTTTATCATATCCGACCATTGCTGTCAAAATTACAGCGAGAACAAATGCCATAATAAAGTTAAAAATCGGTCCTGCTGCAATGACTGAAATTCTTGCCCATACAGATTTTTTATTGAAGTTTCCAGGTGACTCTGTCTCTTCATCGTCTTCGCCCATTGCACAAAATCCACCGATTGGCAACAAATGTACAGCGTAAACTGTCCCTTTGTATTCTTTTGAAAATAATGTCGGACCCATACCAATAGCAAATTCCTGTACATCAATGCCGTTTAACTTTGCAAGTGTAAAATGTCCAAGTTCATGAAAGAACACAATAAAACTAAAAATTAAGATTGCAAATATAATACCCAAATCTAACGATTACCTCCTGCTTTTGATTCGTGCGTAAGTTTCAGCTTCTGTCTCCAGAATCTGGTCAAGTGTCGGGTTCTCAATATTCTTATGTGCTCTCATACAATCCTCTATAATCTCTATAATCTCCAGATATTTAATCTCCCTGTTCAAAAATTGTCCAACTGCCATTTCATTTGCCGCATTGAATACAGTTGGAAGCGATCCACCTGTTCTTCCCGCTTCATAAGCCAGTGCCAGTCCGTAAAATGTATCCATATCCGGCTTTTCAAAATCCAGTTTTCCCATGCGCCAGAAATCCAGCCTGTCTCCCGGCAAATACCTGCGCTTAGGATAATAAAGTGCATATTGAATTGGAAGTTTCATATCTGGTGTACCAAGTTGTGCAATAATTGCGCCATCTTCATATTCCACCATAGAATGAATGACACTCTGCGGTTGTACAACGACTTGTACTTTATCCACCTCCACTCCAAAAAGCCATTTTGCTTCAATGACTTCCAGACCTTTATTGACCATAGTCGAAGAATCAATCGTAATTTTCCGTCCCATTGCCCAATTCGGATGCTTTAGCGCATCTTCTACCTGAATATTCAAAAGGTCTTCCTGTTTTTTCCCGCGGAACGGTCCACCCGAAGCTGTCAATAAAATCTTATGGATTGAATTCATCTTATTGCCTTGAAGTGACTGGAAAATGGCACTGTGCTCACTATCCACCGGGAGAATGGAAACCCCCATTTCTTTTGCCAGGGGCATAATGATATGTCCCGCAGTTACCAATGTCTCTTTATTTGCGAGAGCGATATCTTTTCCTGCTTTAATTGCCTCAACCGTCGGGCGGATTCCAATCATACCAACAACAGCTGTCAACAGTATCTCCACTTCTTCCATAACTGATACTTCAATCAGTCCGTCCATACCAGTTACGATTTTTACATCCAGATCCTGTACTTTTATTTTTAATTCTGCTGCTTTTTTCTCATCCCAGACAGCTACAAGTTTTGGCTGAAATTCCCTTATCTGCTCTTCCAGAAGCGAAATATTACTTCCTGCTGCCAGACCAAGTACCTCGATATCTCCATTTTCTCTTACGACTTCCAGTGTCTGTGTTCCAATAGAACCTGTAGAACCCAGAATTGCTATTTTCTTCATATTACCACCTTTTAATATATCATATGATTTCTCGTTACAAATTCCCCGCCAGCGCCATGGTCAGATAATAAATAATCGGAGCTGTAAATATTACACTGTCGAACCGGTCCAGAATTCCACCATGTCCCGGGATTAATTTCCCGTAATCCTTAATCTCATGATTTCTTTTGATTGCAGAAGCAGCCAGATCTCCAACCTGTGAAATCATTCCACCGACTCCGCAAATGATTGCGTATTCCAGAACTCCTGCCTGTGCTCCTGCCCACTGATTCACAGCTAATGCAAATAACACTCCTAGAAGTGCAGCCCCCAGTACGCCACCAATACCACCTTCTACAGATTTCTTTGGGCTGAGTTTTGGTGCCATCTTGTGCTTTCCAAGAAGCATACCGGCACAATATGCACAAGTGTCACAGCCCCAGGAACTTAAGAAAATCAACCATACAACTATGCCCCCATCTTCCAGCATGCGTGTCTGATAAATGTAGGACAACATTACTGCTACATAAAACACTCCAAAAAATACAGTCATCACCTGTTCAGATCTGTAATTTGGAAATGTAAATACATATACCGCCATAACTAATACTAAAAACACAATCGTAAGAAGTGTCATATACTGAAGATTCCCAGTATAGAGCAGTACATAATAGACCACTGCTGCCAGATATCCAGAAAATCCTAAAAGTTTATTCTGAACTTCTACCACTTTATATAATTCTGTCAATCCAATCAGGCTGACAACCGCAAGCAGGCCAAAAAGAACATTTCCTCCAGTTCCGACTGTCGCAATCAGCACAATCACCAGTATAATTCCACTTATGAGCCTTGTCTTAAACATCTTATTCCTCCTTCACGCCGCCATAGCGTCTGTCCCTGCGATTATACTGTTCAATTGCCTTCTCCAATTCCTGCTTGGAAAAATCCGGCCATGGAACATCTGTAAAATAAAATTCTGTATAAGCAAGCTGCCACAAAAGATAATTGGACAATCTCTGCTCTCCACTTGTGCGAATCAGAAGGTCAGGATCTGGAATATCGTGTGTATCCAGATACCTTTCTATACATGCCTCATTCACTTCTTCCGGCATAAGTTTTCCTTCTTTTACATCTTCAGCCAACGTGCGTACCGCTCTTGTGATTTCATCACGGCTTCCATAATTGATTGCAATCTGAAAATTCAATCCGCCATTATTTTTCGTCGCCTCTTCAAGCTCCAGAATTCTCTTCTGAATATCTTCATCCAATTTTGTAATATCTCCGATTACACGGACTTTCATATCATTTTTCGCTGCTGTCTTAAGACAGGTTTTCATGTAATTGCGAAGCAGCTTCATCAGAGCATTTACTTCTTCTTTTGGACGGTTCCAGTTCTCAGTAGAAAAAGCATATACGGTCAGATATTTTATTCCCATGCACCATGCTTCTTCACAAATCTTCTCTACATTCTTACTTCCCTGTGCATGCCCATAATTACGCGGCATTCCTTTTGCCTTTGCCCAGCGTCCGTTACCATCTAGAATAATCGCAACATGCTGTGGTATATTCATAATATTATCCTCCTGCTGACTAAAATTATCTCACACATTTCAAATCTGACACAAATATATTTCAACATTCAAGAATGCCTCGGCTTTCTTCTGTGAAATTTTTTTCTTATCAACATTAAATCTTATCAACATTAAATGAGGACAGACCCCTCCTGCATATCTGCCGGGGCTGCCCTCTTCTTTTCATTCCAGACTATACAGTCATAACTTCTTTTGATTTTACTTCAACAGCACTGTCAATCTCTTTAACATACTTATCCGTCATCTTCTGAAGTTCATCTTCCAGATTCTTGATCTCGTCTTCAGAAACATCAGAACCTTTCAGCTTCTTAAATGCATCATTTCCATCACGACGGATGTTACGAATTGCAACTTTCGCCGCCTCGCCTTTTTTCTTAACATCTTTTACAAGCTCTTTACGTCGTTCTTCTGTAAGTTCCGGAAAGATCAGTCTTACAGCAGTTCCGTCATTTGTCGGATTGATACCCAGATCAGAAACCATGATTGCTTTCTCGATAACTTTGAGCATGTTCTTCTCCCATGGCTGAATCTGAATCATTCTCGGTTCCGGAACAGATACGTTCGCTACCTGTTGGATTGGTGTTGGTGTTCCATAATAATCTACCATAATTCTGTTCAGCACATTCGGATTGGCACGTCCTGCACGAATCGTTCCCATCTCACTGTCCAGACTATCCATTGTCTTCTGCATCTTTGTATCATATACTTTTAATTTCTCATTCATATTGCTATATCCTCCTTATTATACCGTCACTTTTGTTCCTGTAAATGTTCCACTCATTGTCTCTACAATGCTGTTCGGCTCATTCAGTCCGAATACAAGCATCGGCATCTTATTCTCAAGGCACATAATAGAAGCCGTCAGATCTACCGCCATCAGCTTTTTGTCAATAATCTCCTGAATACTAATTTCGTTATATTTCTTTGCCTGTGGATTTACCTTTGGATCACTGTCATAGATTCCATCGATTGCCTTTGCCAGAAGCATTGCATCTGCTTCAATCTCAATAGCACGAAGTACAGCACCTGTATCTGTAGAAAAATACGGGTGTCCGGTTCCTCCTGCAAAGAAAACAACCTTTCCCTGATTCAATGCTTCCACAGCTTTATCTTTTGAAAATAATGTAGTAAATGCACCGCATACGAACGGGGTAAATACTTCTGTCTCCATTCCTGCAAAACGGAAAATATCAGATACATAAATACAGTTCATAACTGTTGCAAGCATTCCAATCTGATCTGCCTTTACACGGTCAATTGTCTCGCTGGTTCTTCCTCTCCAGAAATTACCTCCACCTGTTACAATTGCTACCTGAACACCGTCATCAACAAGCTGTTTTACCTGCTTTGCAACTCCAATACATGTTGCCTCGTCAAATCCTGTCTTTTTCTCCCCGGCGAGAGCTTCCCCGCTGAGTTTTAACAATACTCTTTTCATAGTTCATTACTCCTTGCGCTACATTTCATACAGTTCATTTTTTTATATCTGTATGATCTGTTTCGATCATTTCTGTCATCTGGCACTTTCCTCACAGGCAGACAACATCTTTGTATATTATATCATAAGCATCTGTAAAAAGGAATATCCTAGTGATTATTGATTTAGAAATTGATTTTCTACCATATCCCAGATTTCATCTCTTCCTTGCTTAGTCTGAGAAGAAAATGGAATGATCGTTGTCCCTGGAATCAATTTCAGCCCTTCTCTTAGCACTTTCATCTGCTTCTGTACCTGACTTCTTTTAATCTTGTCGAGTTTCGTTGCTATAATGATTGGATGAAATCCCTGATCAACAATCCACTGATACATTATTCTGTCATTTTCAGATGGTGCATGCCTGATATCAATCAACAGGAATACTGCTTTCAATTGTGCAGAACTATGAAGATAACGTTCAATCAACTGTCCCCATTTAATTTTTTCCTGTTCAGACACTTTTGCGTATCCATAACCCGGAAGGTCAACAAGATACATTTCATCATTAATACTATAATAATTAATCGTCTGTGTCTTACCCGGAGTCGCTGAAATTCTTGCATAAGATTTCCGGTTCATCAACGCATTAATCAGTGATGATTTTCCTACATTTGATTTTCCCGCAAATGCGATCTCCGGTTTTGTATTCTTTGGCAGAACACTTGTAATTCCACATACTGTTTCAAGATTTACATTTTTAATGACCATCTTCTATCCCTCCTGTTCTTTAGAAAGTGCATAATCAAGCACTTCATCCATATGAGATACACTGACTATCTTAAGACCCTTTGTGATCTCTGAAGACATTTCTTCAATATCCCTCTCATTTTCCTTAGGAATCAGAACCATCCGGATCCCGGCATTTTTTGCTGCCAAAAGTTTTTCTTTTAATCCACCGATTGGAAGCACCCTTCCTCTTAGTGTAATCTCACCGGTCATAGCCACATCCGCACGTACCTTTCTTCCTGTCGCGGCTGAGAATATCGCCGTTGCCATTGTAATACCTGCAGACGGTCCATCTTTTGGTACTGCTCCTTCCGGAATATGGATATGTATATCATGTTCTTTAAAAAATTTCTCATCAATACCATGTTCTTTGCTGACAGAACGTATATAACTGATCCCGGCTCTTGCAGATTCTTTCATTACATCGCCAAGCTGACCAGTCAGAAGGATCTCACCCTCCCCCGGCATCACATTAACCTCAATCTGAAGTGTATCCCCTCCGACACTGGTCCATGCAAGTCCTCGGACAATTCCGACTTCATCCTGTTCATTTGCCTTCTGGAACTGGTAAATCTCTTTGCCTAGATAATGCTCCAGATTACGTTCTGTAACTTTAATACATTTCTTATTATCTTCCAGAATCTCTCTGGCTGACTTTCTGCAGATGCCTCCAATTTTCCTTTCCAATTGACGAACTCCCGCTTCCCTTGTATACACGGTCGCAATTTTTTGAAGTGCTTTCTTACTGATTGAAAGTTGTTCTTCTGAAAGTCCATGACTTTTTAACTGCTTTGGAATCAGATGTCTCTGGGCAATATGAATTTTCTCATTTTCTGTATAACTGTTGATTTCGATTACTTCCATACGGTCAAGAAGTGGTCTTGGAATTGTTTGTAATGTATTAGCTGTCGTAACAAACAGTACTTCCGACAAATCGATTGGAACTTCCAGATAATGATCACGGAACTTGTCATTCTGTTCACTGTCCAGTACTTCCAGAAGTGCAGAAAATGTATCTCCTTTATAGTCATTACTAACTTTATCAATTTCGTCTAAAAGCATCAGTGGATTCTTTACTTTTGCATTTCGAAGTGCTGTCGCAATTCTTCCAGGCATTGCGCCTACGTAAGTCTTGCGATGTCCCCGGATCTCAGCCTCATCACGCACACCACCAAGAGAAATGCGGACATAAGGTCTTCCAAGCGCTTCTGCAAGTGATCTTGCAATAGAGGTCTTACCGGTTCCCGGGGGACCTGCAAGGCAAAGAATCGGAGTCTGTCCTTTACTTGTGAGGATTCTAACTGCCAGAAATTCCAGTATACGATCTTTTACCTTTTCCAGACCATAATGTTCTTCATCAAGCTTTTCTTTCGCAGCTTTGATATCAAGATTCTCCTCACATCTCTTATTCCACGGCATCTCAAGCATCGTTTCAATATAAGTTCTTACAACACCAGACTCTGCCGGGCTTGCCATCTGGCTTTTAAATCTTTTGATTTCTTTTGCTAATTTTTCTTTCACTTCACAAGATGCATCTAAATCTTTCACTGCCTGTTCGAATTCCTCCGCATCTGTCAGAAGTGTATCTTCCCCTAGTTCCTCACGAATCAGTTTCATCTCTTCTCTTAAGATATATTCTCTCTGATTCTTATCTACACGCTCTTTTACCTTTTTCTGAAGTTCCTCTTTCACACTGAGTACGCGCATCTCATTGACCACACGAAGAGAAATGTCTTCATATCTCTGAAGAATATCCTGCTCTTCCAGAACTTTTTGGGTATCTTCATAATCCATTGGAAGATTAGCAGCAATTGTATCGACCATGACGCGCAGCGATTTTATCTCTTCGATCATCATAGCGAGTTCTTTTGCAAGCTTTGGATTTTTTGACATATAATCCCTGAACAGTTCACGAAGTCCACGTACCATTCCTTCTTCATTGATTGGATTTTCCAACAGTTCCCTGTCTTCCGGTTTGCAGAAATCCGGCAATATTTTTACCGCGGCCTGAAAATAAGGTTCTTCAGATTCAATCCAGGAAAGACCTGCACGCTGCTCTCCCGATACTAGAACACGTTTCATATTTCCCGGAAGCTTTACAATCTGTTTTACAGTTGCAACACAGCCAATTCTGTAAAGATCTGACTCCTTTGGCTCTTCCACTTCAACTTCCTTCTGCATTACAAGAAATATTTTCTGATCTTTTTTCATGGCCTGTGTGATTGCCTGCACAGATTTTTCACGGCTCACATCAAAATGTGTCACCTGCTCTGGCAGCACTGCAAGTCCACGAAGTGCCACCATCGGCAGACTCATCAACTCATTTTCCATACTGTTTACTCCTATAATTCAAAAATGAGACGGGAACAATTTTACTCGTACCCGCCTCTTTCATTATGCGCTTTGTGTATTCACAGAAGTGTGTTCACACTCTGGTTTTGCTTTTCCTGTCACCACGTCACCGGTGATCCGGCACGTTTTCAGTGTCTCATCGGACGGTGCGCGATACATAATATCCATCATTGTATTTTCCATGATTGCCCGAAGTCCTCTAGCTCCGGTCTTTCTTTTCAATGATATATCTGCAATCTCGTTTAATGCAGAATCGTCAAATACTAATTTCACTCCATCTAGTTCCAAAAGTTTTTGATACTGCTTTACGATTGCATTCTTTGGCTCTGTCAAGATACGGATCAAAGCATCATGATCCAGCATCTCAAGAGATACTGTAACTGGTACACGCCCTACCAGTTCCGGAATCAATCCAAATTTCACAAGATCCTGTGGCAGCACCTGAGCTAACAATTTATCTACATCATCTTCATGCTTCTCTGCAATTTCTGCATTAAATCCGATAGATTTCTGATCAATACGTTTCTCAATAATCTTATCAATTCCTTCAAATGCACCGCCACAGATAAATAAAATATTCGTTGTATCTATCTGTATCAATTCCTGATGTGGATGCTTTCTTCCACCCTGTGGAGGAACATTTGCAACCGTGCCTTCTACAATCTTAAGAAGTGCCTGCTGAACACCTTCTCCAGATACATCTCTTGTAATTGACGGGTTCTCAGATTTTCTTGTAATCTTATCGATCTCATCAAGATAGATAATACCATACTCTGCACGTTCAATATCATAATCTGCAGCCTGAATCAGTTTTAGAAGAATATTTTCCACATCTTCTCCTACATATCCTGCCTCAGTAAGAGCTGTTGCATCAGCTATTGCAAATGGAACATTCAGAATTTTTGCAAGTGACTGGGCAAGAAGTGTCTTACCACACCCTGTCGGACCCAGCATCAGTATATTACTCTTATTCAATTCGACGCCGAGATCTCTCTGTGCCATAATACGCTTGTAGTGATTATATACAGCAACAGAAAGAACCTTTTTTGCCTCATCCTGTCCAATCACATAATCATCAAGAAATTCCTTGATCTCTTCCGGTTTCAAAAGATTGATATCTGAAAACGGAGTCCAGGAATCATTCTCATCATATGCCATCTCTTCTTCTATAATCTCAGAGCATACTTCCACACATTCATCACAGATATAAGTATCATTCGGTCCTGCAATCAATTTTTTCACCTGAGCCTGTGACTTATTACAAAATGAACACCTTATCTGATCATCATTTCTTCCCAATATTCTACACCTCATTAAAGAATAGGGAACATATCTGTTCCCTATCGTCTTGTAATTACTTCATCGATTAATCCAAATGCTTTGGCTTCCTCAGCGGACATAAAATTATCTCTGTCAGTCTCTCTGCTAATGACCTCCAGCGGCTGTCCTGTATTCTCTGCAAGAATCCGGTTCAATCTCTCACGAGTCTTCAGGATATGCTCTGCTGCAATCTGAATTTCAGTTGCCTGACCCTGAGCTCCTCCAGATGGCTGATGAATCATAATCTCGGAATTTGGAAGGGCAAGTCTCTTTCCTTTTGTACCTCCGGCCAGAAGGAATGATCCCATGCTTGCTGCCATACCGATACAGATTGTGGAAACATCGCATTTGATGTACTGCATCGTATCGTAAATAGCCAGACCACAGGAAACCACTCCACCCGGAGAGTTGATATATAACTGAATATCTTTGCCCGGATCTTCAGACTCAAGGAACAGAAGCTGTGCTACGATCAAGCTTGCTGTTGTCTCATTTACTTCTTCTCCCAGGAAAATGATTCTATCTTTTAACAATCTGGAATAAATATCATAATTCCGCTCGCCTCTGCTTGTCTGCTCAATGACGTAAGGTACTAAACTCATATTGCTACCTCCTACTATTTTTTATTTTCTTTCAGAATTTTCACTTCTACACATATATTTTTATCAATCACGATTATTCTGAAAAAACATGAAAAGCAGACCGGCCTCGCCGGCACGATCTGCTTTTGTATTATTCACTTTGTGATACAGGACTTAATTTTCCTGCCCTGTCAGAGAATTATTCAGCTGTTTCTGCCTCTGCTGCTTCAGCTTCTTTCTCTTTTTTTGTTTTTGCTTTTGCACGAGGTTTTACAGATTCTGTGATCAGCTCAACTGCTTTCTGAACTGCCAGATCCTGTTTCATGTTCTCTTTCTCATCCTCGCCCATGTACTCTTTGAGCTTGTCAGCTTCCATGTTGTACATTTTAGCCATTTTCTCGATCTCAGCATCTACATCTTCATCTGTGATCTCGATGTTCTCTTCTTTTGCAATCTGCTCAAGAACAAGGCTGCTCTTGATACGTGTGATAGCGTCCGGACGAACCTGCTCTTTTAACTGGTCAATTGTCAGACCTGAGAACTGAAGGTACTGATCCATGGACAGTCCCTGCTGTGCCATCTGCTGTGCGAACTGGTTGATCATGTTCTCGCACTGTGTATCGATCATTGCATCCGGAAGTTCCATTGTGGATTTATCTACGATCTTATCGATTGCTTCATCCTGATATGCACGTTTGATCTCGTTCTGTTTTTTCTCTTCTAATTTAGCTTTTACATCAGCTTTGTACTCATCAACGGTATCGAACTCAGATACATCCTGAACGAACTCGTCATCAAGCTCCGGAATCTCTTTTGCTTTGATCTCATGAATTTTAACTTTGAATGTAGCTTCTTTTCCAGCGAGATCTTCTGCATGATACTCTTCTGGGAATGTAACGTTTACATCTACATCATCACCGATGTTTTTACCAATCAGCTGCTCTTCAAATCCCGGAATGAAGCTTCCAGAACCGATTTCTAACGGATGATTCTCACCTTTTCCGCCTTCAAATGCAACACCGTCTACAAATCCTTCGAAATCGATTACTGCTGTATCGCCGTTCTCGATTGCACGATCCTCAACGTTGATGATTCTTGCATTTTTCTCAAGCTCTTTGTTGATTTCTGCTGTTACATCTTCATCTGCTACTGTTCCGTCTACTTTAGTAACTGTTACACCGATGTATTTTCCAAGTGTTACTTCCGGTTTTGTAGCAACTTCTGCTGTGAAGATGAACGGTTTGCCTTTCTCAATCTGAGTAATATCAACAACCGGTCTGGATACGATATCCTCTCCACACTCTTTTGCTGCATCAGCATATGCCTGCGGGATTAATGCGTTTGCTGCGTCTTCATAGAATACACCAGCGCCATACATTTTCTCAACCATAGCTCTCGGAACTTTTCCTTTACGGAATCCTGGCATGCTGATATTTTTCTTCTGTCTGTTATATGCTTCCTGAAGTGCTTTCTCCAGTTCTTCTGCTGCAACTTCAATGGTAAGCTTTACTGTATTTTTTTCTAACTTTTCCACCTGTACGCTCATTCTGACAATTTCCTCCTTTATATATATGTAGTCACGTGTAATTTCTTTGAAAAAGGTATACTTTAACTACTTACAGTCATTTTTGGATTATAACACACTGGTTTTATAATTGCAAGTGATATTCATCTGTGCCGCGTCTCCCGAACATTGGTTCGTTTTTCCAGTTGCATTCTATTATTTTTTATGTTATGCTATTTTCGTAATCGAACAGATGTTCTGTGTCTTATTTAAAAATAATACTATAACACATAAATATTGTCAATATAGAAAACACACAGACACTGCCTCAAACTTTCCAAAAATGAAGCACTGAGGTAAATACTGCGGATTTGAGGTGAAACGAATTATGGAACTTTATGATACAACACTTTCTTTACATGAAAAACTGGAAATATTATCCGATGCTGCAAAATATGATGTCGCCTGTACTTCCAGTGGCGTTGACCGCCGTGGGAAAAAGGGAAGTCTTGGAAATTCCTGTGCTGCCGGTATCTGCCACAGCTTTGCAGGCGATGGCAGATGTATTTCCCTGCTAAAAATCTTACAGAGCAACGACTGCATCTACGATTGCAAATACTGTCTGAGCCGCGCCAATAATGATTGCCGGCGTGCAACCTTCACCCCGGAAGAAATCTGCACACTGGTGATTGAATTTTATAAACGCAACTATATTGAAGGGCTGTTCCTAAGTTCCGCCGTATACAAAAATCCAACTCACACAATGGAATTGATGTATCAGACTCTTTTCCTGCTGCGTAACAAATATCGTTTCAATGGCTATATTCATGTAAAGGCTATTCCGCACGCTCCCGATGAACTTCTGGAACAGATTGGCTATCTGGCTGACCGCATGAGCATCAATCTGGAACTTCCAACCGCGGAAGGACTTTCTATGTTGGCCCCGCAAAAAACACGCGCCTCTATTCTGACGCCCATGCGCAGTATGCAGCAGCGAATCAGTGGATACCGGCTTGCCATTGGGAAAAGTGCCACCATGGAGCGTCATCAGGGTAACCGATATCTGGATCACAGTATCTTTACAGATGCTGTGCATATTGGTAATTCGTCCGCGCATACTAACTCACGCAACACTGCTGA
>ERZ772818.1311-NODE-1311-length-22022-cov-12.089725_pt1 | contig 22022 bp, 17 predicted proteins | sample MGYA00580837_ERZ772818 | MGnify/ENA primary metagenome ERZ772818 (study PRJEB29015, sample SAMEA2737671) | human gut metagenome | biome: human gut; feature: human-associated habitat; material: faeces | place: China | collected 2012 ...
GCAGGTAGGCAGTGGTGCCGCCGGGGTTCGACACCTCGAAGCTCACGCGCTTAACCCAGCCATGCTCTATGACGGCCGTGGTCATCGACGAGCCTTTCACCATGCGCACTTTCTTGTTGCCGCTCTGAGTCTCCACAGAGGCGTTGTTGAACGTCCATTTGGTGAATTTGCCCTGCACATTCTCGTCGTACTTGCCGTTGGTGACCATATCCTCGAAGTCCTCGAACTTCGTGGTGCCCTGGTCAGATTTTATGCGCAGATGAATCACCTTGTCCTCTTCCCAGATAGAGTCGAGGCCGAATTCCGGTTCAGCGCCGCCCCATCCCTTCATGGCGGGGTCTGTGTCGGCGTTGAGCTGCGTAACCTTGTAGGTGCCGGGGAACGGGTCGCCCTGGCTGTCGCTTGAACCGTTGTAGTGGGCGCGTATCAGCTCATAATAGTTGTGTGCCGGGTTGACGTTGATGTCGTTAGAGGTCCACACGTTGGTGTTGGTGGAATCTACGCGGAACACCAACAGGCCCTGTCCGGGACCGTAGCAGTTCCATTTGTTGCCGGTCTTGCGGCGGTTTTCGAGCAGGAAGTACTCCTTGGGCTCGTCGATGAGGTTGATGCGCAGGCCGTCGTTGGTGGCGTCAATGTCGCGCAGGGTGTATTCGCCGGCCGTGGCTACCACCTTGGGCACGGTGAAGCCGCTCTGGTAGCGCTGCATCAGCGAATAGCCCACCGGGGTGCGGGCCTTGTTGAGATATGGGCCTCCGGCCATAAGCGACCAGTCGCCGGGGTCGACGCTCTGTCCGCCGCTGCCCTCATAGTCGGTGTCGTATTCGTCCTTCAGGCCCAGGACGTGGCTGAACTCGTGGCAGATGGTGCCGATGCCGTCGAGGTAGGAAGAGCTGCCCTCGCGGCCGTATAACTCCGTGGAGCAGGCGTAGCGGCCAAGGCGTACGCCGTCGGCATACTTATAGCTGACGCTCCAGGCGTGCGGCCACACGTAGTTTCTGTTGTTGCCGCTGAAGTTGGAGCCGTAGCCGGCGAAGATGACGTAGAACATATCCACGGTGCCGTCGCCGTTGGTGTCATATTTGCTGAAATCCACCTGGTCGTCGGCAGCGTCGATGACTTTGCCTATCACGCTCTGCATGTTGGAGGTCTGGCGCGGATAGGTCATCGACACGTTGATGTCTACGGGACCCACAACGTCGAACTGCGGGTCGAAGATGCCGCGGCTCTGGTCATAGAAATAGTCGCGCACGGAGCCGGTGTAGACCTCCTTGCTGGGCAGCGCGGCGTTGTTCATGTAGCCGTCGTAGTTCTTCTTGCACACCATGTCGGTGAAGATGTCTTTGGCGTTGGTGTATGAGAACTTCCGGTCGGTGAAGTTGACTAATATCACCAGGCCCTTGAACTTTTTGTAGTCGTAGAGGCCCTTGGGGAGTCCTGCTGAGGTCATGCGGGCCAGGTCTGCGCGGTGCTGTTTCTGCACTTCTGTGCGCTGTGCGCGGAGGTTGGCGCCGAGGTTGGCCAACAGGGCTTTCTCGGCGGGGGTGCGCAGGGCGGGGTCATGGGCCACTACGGTGGTGGGGGTGAGCTGACCGTCGACGCCGAGGTTGGCATAGACGTATGCGCCGTCGGCGTTGCGCAGAAGGGTGTAACCGTCGGTGGTTACGGTGCGGTTGCTGAATTCGTCGCCTATCAGGCGGATGGTCACCACGCTGCCGTCGGGCTGGGTGATGCGCGCCGGCTCCGGACAGGCCGGAACACCCCACGCGCTAAGCCCCGCAAAGGCGGTGATGGCTGTGAAAATGAGTTTTTTTATCATAAGGTTGGCTTTGGATAACGGGTTTTTAGCTGGTTTAGCTGGTTTAGCTGAGCTCAAGCATGCGCTTTATAGGGCGCAGGGCTTTGGCGGCAAGCTCCGGGTCCACTTCCACGCGCGGCTGAAGGTCGCGTAAGGCGGTGTAGAGCTTGGGCAGGGTTATCATCTTCATATACTCGCACTCGTTGCACTGGCACTCGGCATCTTCGGCAGGTGCCGCCAGGAAGCGCTTCTCGGGGCAGTCTTTCTGCATCTGATGCAGTATGCCGCTCTCGGTGACGACGATGAAGGTGTCGGCGTCGCTCTTTCGGGCATAGTCTAAAAGGCGCGCCGTGGAGCCTACCATGTCGGCGATTATCTGCAGCGGCTTGCGGCACTCGGGGTGAACGAGCACCTTGGCGCCGGGATGGGCTTTTTTCATGTCGAGGATGCCCTGCAGCGAGAAACGGTCGTGCACATGACAGGCACCCTGCCACAGAAGCATCTCGCGACCCGTTACGGAGCTGATGTATCCGCCGAGGTTGCGGTCGGGGCCGAAGATGATGGGCTGGTCGGCGGGCAGGGAGTCGATAATCTTGCGGGCGTTGCCGCTGGTCACCACGATGTCGGAGAGTGCTTTTACGTCGGCCGTGGTGTTGACGTAGCTGATGACGGTGTGGCCGGGATGCTCTTCTATGAAGGCGCGGAAGGCTACGGGGTCGCAGCTGTCGGCCAACGAGCAGCCTGCCTCGGGCGCCGGCTCTACCACTATCTTGTGGGGACAGAGAATCTTGGCAGTCTCGGCCATGAAATGCACGCCGCACATCACAATGACGTCGGCATCCGTTTTGGCGGCCTGTTGGGCAAGGGCCAGCGAATCGCCGATGTAGTCGGCCACTTCCTGTATCTCGGCACGCTGATAGTAATGGGCCATGACAACCGCGTTGCGCTCCTTCTTCAGCGCCGCGATGGCCTCGGCATACTCCTTCGCCGTGGTCGGCGTTTTTGCTTCTGCGGGCATTGTTTCTTTTCTTTATTTATTAAGTTATGTAAAAGAATTTAAACCTAATAAAGAGAAGAATAAGAATAATAGGTGTAGAAAACGTTCAAAACTTTTTTAGCACAAACTATTGCATATCTCCCACTTATTTTGAGGCTGAAAATTCTTTACAGATTATGAACAGGCTTAGAGTTGAAACATCAGGCAATTGCGCGGTTTGTAAACACAACCGCCCGGACTGCAAAATTAATGAATTTTTTTTAATTGCAGCAATTTTTTGGTGTATAAAAAATGCACACAAGGTTGTAGAAAAATCTGCATTGGGTGTTTATAAATTCAGATGGCTTAAGACTGACCTGAAAGCTGCACACCTGCTCTACCCTTTTTGCACGCCTTTTCGCCCCCTTTTGAACAGCTTTTGCACAGGCTTAGCGGCTATATTCGCGGCTAAAGCCTGCGCCTGCTCTATATTCGCGGCCATTAAAAAAGCTACCTTAGCTAAAAAAGCTAAAGCAGCTAAAAGGCGTAAGCAAAAGCCACAGCGGCTTCTACACCACCTGCACCTCGATGCCGGTCTCGCGGGTGATGCGCTCGGCGATCTGCTGCAGGTCCTCGCGGGGCACCGCCTTAAGGTGCTCGCACGGCGTGGAGCGGTCTATGCTGTAAATCTGTATCCGCCGCGGACTGATCTCGCGGTAAGCCTCTATCAGGTGCGCTATCTCGTTCTCCGTGGTGTTGTCGACGATGTGCGACAGGTAATTCCCCCGCACTAACATGGTCTGTATGATGCCCACGTTGCGAAACTGCTTCAGGTTGTCGATGATATGGTTGCAATGGTCGCGGCGCGACGACGGCCGGTTGATGAGCACCTGCGTGGGACGTACGGCTGAGTCGAGCTTGAGGATGTTCTCGTCGACCATGCCGAGGGCACGCACTACCCAGCGGCTGTTGAGACGCGTGGCGTTGGTGAGGACGGCAATCTTGGCTTTCGGCGCATATTTGTCGCGCAACCGCACCGTGTCTTTTACGATGTCCTCAAACTGGGGATGCATGGTGGGTTCGCCGTTGCCTGAGAAGGTGATATAGTCGGGCAGCTCGTTGTCTTCGGCCATTTTCTTGAGTTTGGCTTCGAGCTCGCGTGCCACGGCCAATGACTGCGGCATACCGGTGGTACCGGTGCCCTGACGGTTGTATCCGGCTTCGCAATAGAGACAGTCGAAGGAGCACACCTTGCCGTCGTTGGGCAACAGGTTAATGCCTAATGACACGCCGAGGCGACGTGAGTGGATTGGACCGAAAACGGTTTCGTGGAATAATACTTTCTGGTCTTTGCCCATGTTGCTGTATCGATTAACGGTTATGGTCTGCTGAGCGAGTTTTGTTGCTGAGCTTATGATACTATTGAGAGGGTTTCCCAACGCCTCTTAATAAAAAAAGGAGCATCGCCTGCCCCGAACCAAACAAATATTATGAGGAAATTATTGGCAGGCGATGCAGGGGGGAGGTGTTGGGGTACTCCATAGCAGAGTCGAACTGCTCTTTAGAGAATGAAAATCTCTCGTCCTAACCGATAGACGAATGGAGCAACTGCTTGCGGCAGGGTTTTGCGCGTGGGCTTTAGCTCTGGCTTTTTAGCTAATTTAGCTTGGTTAGCTTTTTTAGCTAATTTAGCGGGGTAGCCTAAGCGCTTGCAGGTAGCTATAATTTTGGTGCCGGCGAAGGCTTTAGCCTCGAATCAGTCAGGCGAAGGCTTTAGCCTCAAACCCCTCGGCCGGCAGCTTTCGCTTTTCCCCTGGGCCGCAGCTAATAGGTTAGCGCCGTGCCGTTAAGGGAGGCACATCCCGAAGCCTTGTCGGCTCGTTGGCGCTGTATGTGTTTGTGGCAGGCTCTTCGCTTAGAGCTTGTTGATGTAAAGCATCAGCTTGCTGCGCAGGTTAGAGGCCTTATGCTGCGAAATGACGTTCTTGCGGCCAAGACGTTCCAACAGAGCGCTTATCTTGTTGTAAGCTTCTATGGCTTCGGCTTTTTCGGTCATTTTGCGGATGCGGCGCACTGCGTTGCGGGCCGTTTTCTGCCAATAGCGGTTGGCAAGACGGCGCTTTTCGGTCTGGCGTATTCTCTTGAGAGAAGATTTATGGTTTGCCATGATTGTTGTTTATGCTTTCTTTCTTTTTTGGTTTGTAGCCCATAGCAGAGTCGAACTGCTCTTTAGAGAATGAAAATCTCTCGTCCTAACCGATAGACGAATGGGCCGCCTGGTGGCAAGATTACCCTCAACGGGCACATTTTGCGAGTGCAAAGTTAGTGCATTTTTTGCACGCGGCAAAATTTTTGAGCCAAATTCTGTTTTTAAGCCCCCTTTTTAAGGTTTTTTAACTAACGCGGAGGGCGCGGGTAAGGAGTTTAAGGAGCTTAAGGGGGGCGCAGAGGGCAGCGGCGCGCAAGCGGGGAGGCAGCCTTCGCCCGACTGATTCGAGGCTAAAGCCTTCGCCGGCACCAAAATTACAGCTACCTGCTTGCGGGAAGGCTCCGCAACATAAATTACATAAGAAACATAAGTTACATAAGTTACATTGCAGCTCTTAAGCGCGCTGGGGGCGGAAGAGGAGGGCGTAGAGGAGCGCCACGAGGAGGGCGTAGAGGGCAAAGAGGGCCCAGGGAGCGGTCCAGTTGCCGGTGAAGAGGGGCTGTGGGCCGGTGGGCGTCATCACGGGTTGCCAGTGGCAGTAGGCGTTCACCACGCGGCCCGCCACGAGGGTGCCGAGGCTGGCGCCGACGCCGTTCGACATGAGCATGAAGAGCCCCTGCCCCAGGCCGCGGTGTGTGGCCGGGGTGATGCGGTCCATATACAGATGTCCGGCGATGGTGAAGAAGTTAAAGGCCACGCCGTAGACAATCATGGAGAGGATGAGCATCCACAGCCTCGCACCGGGGTTGCCAAAGGCGAAGAGTCCGAAGCGCAGCGCCCAGGCCACGAAGGCGGTGATGATGACGGCGCGTATGCCGAAGCGGCGCAGGCTCACTCCCACCAGCAACACGCAACAGGCCTCTGCTATCTGGCTGAGCGAGAAGAGCATGGTGGCGTTGCCCGAGGCTGCCGACGCGGCATATTGCGGCAATGCGCGGAAGTGGCTGATGAAGGGTGTGGCGAAGCCGTTGGTGATCTGCAGGCATACGCCGCCAAGGATGGCCAACAGCAGGAAGACGCGCACATAACGCTGTCTGAGCAGCCCCGAATCGCGCAGGCTTCTCAGCGTGGCGCCGCCTTGTGAACCCTCTGCGGCCTGCCGTTTGAGCTTGGGCAGGGTGAGGGTATAGAGCGCCGTGAGAAGGGCGATGAGGGCGGCGCAGAGGAGCTGTCCGCTGCCGTACTGGAAGCGGTAGGGTGCCTCGGGGCTGAGCTCGTTGAGGGTATAGCCGAGGTGTCCTTGGTGGTACCAGGCGCCGTTGACGAGCCACATGGCGGCCACGAAGCCCACGGTGCCCCACAGGCGTATTCGGCCGAAGTGATCCACGGGCTGCAGTCCGCGGCTCTTGAGGATGCCGAAGCAGACGGTGTTGGCCAGCGCCAGGGTGGGCATGAAGCAGCACAGGAAGAGCAGGTAGAGGCCGAAGAAAGGTGCGAAGCTGAGGGTGGTGTGGCTTACTGCGTAGAGCCACAGCGCGGCCATGACGCCGGCGCCGCCGAGGTGGCAGATGCCGAGGAGCCTCACGGGGTTCACCCAGCGGTCGGCGACGTGGCCCACGGCGGCGGGCATGAACAGCGACACGAATCCCACGGCGGCGTAGAACCAGGCTATGTGGCTGCCAAGACCCATGCCGCCCAACAGCTGACCCAGGCACGTGAGGTAACACCCCCAGATGCCGAACTGCAGGAAATAGAGCGCCGATAAGCGAGTGTGAAGGGGCATTTCTTGTGAGGGAATTGATGTTATTTATGTAACTTATGTTACATTAAAGCTCTCAAGCTCGCTTTAGAACTCCACTTCCACGCCGCCGAGGATGCTGATTCCGGGCATCGGGCAGCCGTAGAGAATCTCGTAGTGCTTGTTGGTGATGTTGTCGAGCTTAAGGAAGGGTTTCACCCTGAGCGAGCCTTTGGTCATTGTGTAGCTGCCGCGCAGGTTGAGCAGAGCGTAGTTGGCTTTCTCCTTGCCGCCCGTGTTGAGGCTCCAGATGCTGCTCACCGACGCGCCCAGCTGCCAGGCACCCGGCATGAAGCTCACTTCGCCCCACAGCTTGTTCTTCGGAGCCGCTAACAGCGACTCATTATTAGTATGCAGATAGGCATAGTTGGCGGCCACCTGCCACATACGCGTTATGCGCCAGGCAAAGTCAGCCTCGAAGCCCTTGTTGATGAACGAGCCCGTGTTCACGTTGAGCGGTTTGCCGTCAACGCGCGTAGTCTGAATCATATTGCTGCCGTCGATGTAGTAGAACGCCAGACCCATATCGAGGCGGCCGTCGAGCAGCTGCTGACGCAGTTCAACCTCGTAGTTGTAGAGCCGTTCCGGGTCGAGGTTCGGGTTGTGAGGCGGGTACATGTAGAGCTCGCGCAGGTTGGGAGCGCGGAAGCCCTTACCCCAGCTGAACTTCAGCGACGAGCCGCGCAGCGGACGCAGAATCAGACCGGCCTGAGGCACCCATTCGTTGCCATACTGGCTGCTGTGCTGCAGACGGATGCCCGCATTGAGGTCGAGGATGCCGTTGAAGAAGCCCTGCTGCATCATCACATAGCCGGCCACCTCATTCTCGCACTTGCGCACACCCTCCTTCTTGGTCTTTTCGGCATCCTTGAGCGTGTTCCACGTGTGGCCGCCCCAGTGCACGTAATCCACGCCGGCGCTCAGGTTGTTGGCCTGCCACAGATGCAGCGTCTGATAGAGCGTGAAGCCCATGTTGTAGTCGTTGCTGTGGAAGAGATAGTCGGTGGGAGCTTCCGAGGGTGCATGACCGTCGTCGATGTTGTGGTGACCCCAGTTGATGTAAGCCTGCGCGCCGCCCTCGCCCCAGGCGTAACGGTTGTGCGCATAGATGGAAGCCGCCCCGCGACCCATGTACGTCCACATGCTCTGCAGAGGGTCCTGCAGCGTGCCAGGGTTGTTGGCCTTTGTCTGCGTCATGTCCACCGTGGCGCCCAGGTTCCAGGCGTCGGCGGGGGCGTACGTCAGACTTACCATTTCATTGGCGAGCCAGAAGTCGGAGCCGGCGCGGTTGCCGTTGCTGCGGTCGAGCTGCCCGGCCGCCTCGATGCCCCAGCGACCCTTTTTGTAGCCTGTGGAGAGGCCGAAGCGTTGCGTGTTGAACGAGCCGAACATGGCGCGTGCGCGGCCGTAGAGACCCTCGCGGTTGGCCTTGCGCGTGATGATGTTCACCGAGCCGCCCATGGCGTTCGAGCCGTAGAGCAGCGACGACGGACCCTTGACAACCTCCACACGTTCCACCCCGTTGGCCACGTACGTGTCGGGCAGAGCGTGTCCGAACACCGCCGCCCACTGCGGCTGACCGTCGATCATGAACAGCACCTTGTTGCCCTGGCCCACGCCACGGATGTTTACCGTGCCCGCGGCGCCGCCGCTGATGCCGTAGCCCGCAAAGCCACGCTCAGAGGTGAACAGACCTGCCACACGGTCTGTAAGAACCGGCAGCAGCGAACTCTCGGCAGAATTGTTGATGACCGAGTCGGTAACCACCGACACATTGAGCGGCAACAGCTCTATGCGCGTTTTCATAGGCGCCGTTACCTCCACCTTCTGAAGCTCCGTGACACGGGGAGCCTCCGTTGTCTGAGCCGGTGCTGCAGAGCTCAGCACTCCAACCACTCCGGCTACTATAAGTTTTTTCAGCATGATTAAAAAAGATTTTGGTTTATATTAAGTGCCGTAAAACCCACAGGTCTTTAGCCTGTGGGATGTAAGGCACTATCCTTGGTTTCTAATGTATTCTATAACTGTATTTGGATTAGCCTCGCCTATTGAGCAGACGAAATATCCGTCTGACCATAAGGTTTTCTCTTTCCAAAAGTATTTTCTCAACATACTGTCATATAAGCGCCACGAAAAGACTGTACTCTCCTGCTTTAGCTTCCTTACTATTGATGTTACGGATAGTTTTGGCGGATAGCTAATAAGAAAGTGTATGTGGTCTTTGTCGGTTTCCATGATGTCTATATCGAAGTCCGAATTGTCAGCTATTGACTGAAATATGGCTTTAATGTTGTCATCAAACTCACCTTTGAGTATCTTTCTCCTGTATTTGATACAGAAGATAAGATGGCACTTTAGATAATACTTGTGCCTGTTCTCGTGATTATAATTTTCTTTCATGCCACAAATATACATAAATTTTTGGCTGTTTACGAAATAATTACTATCTTTGTAAGCGGAATGAGAAAGATTAATAGAACATACAAGTTCAGATTGTACCCGAACAAGGCGCAAACCGATTTGCTGGCAAGGCATTTCGGTTGTGCTCGGTTTGTATACAATTACTTTCTCAATCAACGCAAAGAACAATATAGGCTCACTGGTAAGAGTGATAACTACTATGCGCAGGCTAAAGCGCTTACCGCATTGAAGAAGCAGGAAGCAACAGCATGGCTTAAAGAAGTAAATTCTCAAACCTTGCAGTTCGCAATCCGAAGCCTCGAAGTAGCCTATACCAATTTCTTTCAGAAGCGGGCGAAGTTTCCTAACTTCAAATCCAAGCGCTCTAAGAATAGTTTTACCGTTCCACAATTTGCATCTGTCGCAGGATGCAGGCTTTTCATACCCAAGTTCAAGGAGGGTATCAAGTGTCGTGTACATCGTGAGATAAAAGGCGAAATCGGTAAGGTAACTATTTCCAAGACACCAAGCGGAAAGTATTTCGTTTCTGTATTTACAGAAGAAGAATACGTAACTCCACTTGAAAAGACTAATAAGTCGGTTGGTGTGGATATGGGCTTGAAGGACTTGCTTATCACTTCTGAAGGAGAAACTTTTAAGAATAACCGATATACAAGAAGATACGAGCGCAAACTTGCTAAAGCACAGCGGCATCTTTCCCGCAAGAAGAAAGGCAGCAGAGGGTTTGAAAACCAAAGGCTCAAAGTTGCCAGACTTCACGAAAAGATTGCCAATTGTCGTGTAGACTATCTGCATAAGAGCTCCATTTCTCTTGTTAGAAGATATGATACCATCTGCATCGAGGATTTGAATGTAAAGGGCATGGATAGAAACCATCACCTTGCCAAATCCGTTACTGATGCAAGCTGGGGCAGCTTCGTTTCCATGCTTACCTATAAGGCAGAATGGAACGGCAAAAAGGTTGTGAAAATAGACCGATACTTCCCCTCTTCGCAAACTTGTAATGTCTGTGGGTATATCAACAAACAGACTAAAGATTTGTCTGTCCGTGAGTGGGAGTGTCCTGTTTGTCATACCCATCATAACCGTGATGTTAATGCTGCTATCAATATTCTTCGTTTCGGATTAAACAATATATCGGCAGGAACTGTCGATTACACGGGTGGAGAGGAAGTAAGAGCCAATCTTTTGAAAGGCCGTTCCTCTGCGAAACCCGAAGCCCATGAGTCTTTAGCTCATGGGTAGTTCACTTAGCTCGCAAAGATAATAAAAAAATTAAATTAGCTAAATTAGCTAAATCAGCTAAATTAGCTACCAAGCTACCCGCCCACCGCCACCAGAAAGAGCTGCGCGTCATCGGCAAGCACCCGCGCCGGCAGGTGGTGCGCCCGCAGGTAGGTAGTCAGCTCGCGCGGTGACGGCAGGTAGTGGTGGTCAACACGCACACGGTGGTGAATGGCGTTGATGCGCGAAGCCTCCGTGGGAAAAGCTATGAGTATGTTGCCCCCGGGTTGCAGATTCTCGCGCCGCAACCGCCGCAGCGTCTTCACCGGGTGCTCCAGGTGCGGATACACACAATACATTATTATATGGTCATACATCCCCGGCAGCCGCTGCGCCTCGAAATCCGTCTGCAGAAACTGCGGATGCGGCACCAGCGTTACCGCCTTCGCCAGCGTCAGCATACCCTCGCTCAGGTCTACAGCCGTTATCGACCCGCAGGCACCGACCCGCCGAGCCAGATATGGCAGAAGCACTCCCGTGCCCGTGCCCAAATCCAGAATACTGTCGCACTCCTTCACACCCCCCAGCGTGAGAAGGCGGTCAATGGTCTCAGGTTTCGAGAGAGTGTCGCGACTGTCCCATTCGGGTGCCACGGTGTTGAAAAAATGCAGTTCGTGGTCCGTCATAACCTCTTAACAACAACAACCGCCCAAAAAGTTCTCGCCGTGTCGGAAAAAATCATTATCTTTGCAAAACTGTTTTTTCCGAGCAAGAGAATTCTGCAATGAACATATCATACGAATGGCTTAAACGCTTTATCGAGGTAACGGAGAGCCCGCGACAGCTTGCCGCCACTCTCACCTCGTTAGGACTGGAATGTGACACTGTTGAAGAGGTAGAGGCCGTGCCGGGCGGACTGCGCGGCGTGGTCATCGGCAAGGTGCTGACCTGCGAGGCGCACCCCGACAGCGACCATCTCCATATCACCACCGTAGACCTCGGAGCCGACGCTCCGGTGCAGATAGTGTGCGGCGCCCCCAACGTGGCCGCCGGGCAGACAGTGGCCGTGGCTACCATAGGCTGCGTGCTCTACGACAAAGAGGGCCATGAGTTCAAAATCAAAAAATCGCGCATGCGCGGCGTCGACAGCTTCGGCATGATCTGTGCCGCCGACGAACTCGGCCTCGGCAGTGACCACAGCGGCATCATGGTGCTCCGTGAGACCGCTCCCGGCACTCCCGCCGCCGAATACTTCAACCTCGCCTCCGACTATCGCCTGGAGACGGAGCTGACCCCCAACCGCGTCGATGCCGCCTCGCACCTGGGCACAGCGCGCGACCTCCGCGCACGCAAGGCTTGCCTCAACTGGCAGGGCCTCGACGGCGGCGACCCCACCCTCTCCATCCCCTCGGTGGAAGAGTACCGCGAAGACACCGACAAAGGCGCCGTGGAGGTGCGCGTAATAGACACCGAAGGCTGCCCGCGTTACGCCGGCGTCACCATCCGCGGCGTCAAGGTGGCCGAGAGTCCCGAATGGCTCAAACGCCTCCTCACAGCTGCCGGACAGCGACCCATAAACAATGTGGTAGACATCACCAACTTCATCCTGTTAGGCATCGGCCAGCCGCTCCACTGCTTCGACCTCAACCATGTGCACGGCAACGAGATACAGGTGCGCACCTGCCCCGACGGCACGCCCTTCACCACCCTCGACGGCGTGGAGCACAAGCTCTCGCAGGCCGACCTGATGATTTGTGACGACGAAAAGCCCCTCTGCATTGCCGGCGTCTTCGGCGGACTCAACTCGGGCGTTACGGAAGCCACCACCGACATCTTCATAGAGAGCGCATACTTCAACCCCACCCGCGTTCGCCGCACCGCCCGCCGCCACGGTCTCAGCACCGACGCGTCGTTCCGCTACGAACGCGGCACTGACCCCAACATCCTCCCCTACGCCGCCCGTCTGGCAGCCGTCATGATTCAGCAGCTCGGCGGCGGAACCATCTGCGGCCCGCTGCGCGACACGCGTCCCGAAGGCTTCGAGCCTTTCCCCGTGGAGCTGAGCATGAAATACTGCAACGCGCTGATTGGTAAGGAGTTACCCCCGGCATTGGTGGAAGTCATCCTCCGCGCGTTGGATATAGAAGTGGAAACCGAGGTGCGCGCCGACGACACGGTCTTCTGCCTCCGTGTGCCGCGCTATCGCGTTGACGTTACCCGTCCGTGCGACGTGGTAGAGGAGATTCTGCGCGTCTACGGCTACAACAACGTGGAGACGCCCGAGCGCGTTACCGCCTCGCAGGGCCGTCTCTCCGCCATCGACGAGAGCAACCGCATGCGCAGCCGCGTCAGCGAATGGCTCTCGGCACGCGGCTTCAACGAGATTCTCAACAACTCCCTCACCGCCGTGAGCTATTACGACGGCAACGCGCAATGGCCTCTGAACCAATGCGTTACGCTGGTCAACCCGCTCAGCCGCGACCTCGGCGTGATGCGGCAGACGCTCCTCTACGGCGGCCTGGAGAGCTTACAGCGCAACGTCAACCGACGCGCCGAAAACCTCGCCTTCTATGAGTTCGGCAACGTCTACAGCGCCGACCCCGCCAAGAGCATCACCGCCGAGAAACCCCTGGCTCCCTTCAGCGAGGAACAGCACCTCGACCTGTGGATGACGGGCGAGCTAACCCCCGCCGGTTGGCAGCGGCAGGCCGTGGAGACCTCCGTCTTCGACCTCAAAGCCATTGTGGAAGCCATCTTCCATAAAATGGGCATCGCCCCCGGCGCTGTGGTGTGGACGCAGTCGTCTGACTCCATCTTCGCCGCCGCACTCACCGTCAGCAACCGCGGCGGCAAGGAATTAGGCCGCTTGGGAGTGTTGCGCCGCCAGGTTACCGCGCCCTTCGACATCTCCGCGCCGGTGTGCTACGCCACGCTGCGCTGGAATCAGCTCATGCGCCTTGGCAGCGGCAACGTCAACTTCGCACCCCTGCCCAAGACGCAGCCTGTGCGCCGCGACATAGCCCTGCTGCTGCCGCAGAACGTTACCTTTGAGCAGGTGGAACAGACAGTGCGCCGCGCCGAGAAACGCCTGCTGCGTGCCGTTACCCTCTTCGACGTCTACGAAGGCAAGAACATCCCCGAGGGTTTCCGCAGCTACGCCATAGCCCTCACCCTCCAGGACGCCGACAAGACCCTTACCGACAAGCAGATAGAGACCGCCGTGGCCAAAATCACCGCCGCCCTCACCGCCAACCTCGGCGCCCAACAGCGCTAACGCCGCCGCCCCTCTCTCCTCCGCGGCCCGGCTTAGCGGCTCTCTTCTCTCTCCTCTCCGCGGCCCGTTCCCGCAGCTCACATAAGTTACATAAGTCACATAAGTAACATAAATCACATAAACCCCCTAACCCCGCTATAAACTACCCCAATGGGAAGAGCATTTGAATACCGAAAAGCCCGTAAGCTGAAACGCTGGGGCAATATGTCGAGAACCTTTACCCGCCTGGGCAAAGAAATCACCATCGCCGCCAAACAGGGTGGCCCCGACCCCAACATGAACCCGCGCCTGCGCGTGCTGATGCAGAACGCCAAAGCCGCCAACATGCCCAAAGACACCGTGGAGCGCGCCATCAAAAAGGCTACCGAAAAAGACGCCTCTGATTATAAAGAGATAGTTTACGAAGGATACGGCCCCCACGGCATCGCCATCGTTGTGGAGACCGCCACCGACAACAACCAGCGCACCGTGGCCAACGTGCGAAGCTACTTCAACAAACACGGCGGCAGCCTCGGCACCAGCGGCTCGCTCAGCTTCATGTTCAACCACAACAGCGTGTTCCACGTAAAGCCCAAAGAGGGCGTGGAGATGGAAGAACTCGAGCTGGAGCTCATCGACTTTGGCGTGGAAGACATTGAAGCCGACGAGGAAGAATGGGTAATCTACGGCCCCTTCGACCAGTTTGCCGCCCTGCAGAAATACCTTGAGGACGGTGGCTTCGAGCTTGTCAGCGCCGAGTTTGAGCGCATTCCCACCGACTACAAAGAGCTCACCCCGGAGCAGCGCGAGAGCGTAGAGAAGCTCCTCGAGAAGTTTGAAGACGACGAAGACGTGCAGAACGTCTTCCACAACATGAAAGAGGACTGACCCTCCCTCCCCGCGGCTTGCTTGCTCCCGCCGCCCCCCTGCGGCTTGCTAACGCTCGCCGCTTGCTCCCCTCCCTTACAGGCCGCGCCTTCCCGCGGCCTTTTTTTGCGCCCTTTTTTGCCGCCGCCCTCATGGCTCTTGGTAGCTAATTTAGCCGGGTAGCTTTTTTAGCTAAATTAGCTCTTTTAGCTAATTTAGCCGGGCCTCTTAAGCGCTTTTAGGTAGCTATAATTTTGGTGCAGGCGCAGGCTTTAGCCGCGTAAATCGTCGCTTGCCCGCTTGCCCGCCGCTGCCACCTCGCTTGCCCGCTTGCCCGCTTGCCCGCCGCTTCCCTCTGTGCCCCCCTTAAGCCCCTTAAGCTCCTTAAACTCCTTAAACTCCTTAGTCGCGCAAAGCCCCGCAAAGCCGCGCAAAGCCGCGCAAAGCCGCAAAAAAAGGGCTGCGCCCAAGCTCGGCGCAGCCCCGTTCGTATAAGCGATTGAGTTTAAGTTATTTCACTACCACTTTCGTGGTTTTGCCGTTGTTGCGTACCAGGTAGATGCCGGCCGGCAGGTTGCCGTTAGCCACCTTCATGCCGCTCATGTTGTAAATCTGAGCGCCTTCGGGAGCCACGATGTTGCCGTAAGTGCCGTAGATGTCGGCTTCGCCGGCCTCGATGCCGGAGACTTCCAGTGTGCCCGGCTCGCCCACTTCAATTACGTTGAGCTCGGGGGTGGTTTTGTACATCACGGCGAAGCCGGCTGCATCTTTGCGCTGGCCAACAAGAGCATCGCTGAGCACGTTGAGTGCGAAGCTGTCGTAAATCTGCACACTCTCCATGAAGTAGTTTTTGCCGGTCTTGGTGAAGGTGTTGGTAAGCACCACGTAGCGGTTGAGGTTGGCCTTTATGTCTGCTTCGGTAGCGTTGATATGCTTGGGGAAGATCTTTTGTTCGTTGCCGTCGGCGTTGGCTTGGAATGTGGCCACGAAGTCAGACGCGTTGCCCTGCGGGGTGCCGTTGTGGGCGCTGAGTTTGACGGTGAAGCCCTTTATGGTTTGGCCCATCTTGTAGGGGCGGTCGAGTTTGCCGGTGCCGTCGAAGATCTGGAGTCCGCCGGTGGCGTCCTGCACGTACAGGTATTTGACGGTCTTTTTGGCGTTGGAGTAGAGGCCTACCACGGTGACGGGGTTGGTGAACGTGCAGACCTCGTCATTGTTCTGCTCCAGGAAGTCGGCGATGCTGCTTACGCTGATGGCCTCGCCCTTGGTGAAAGTCTTGCTTGTTACAGAAGAAGACAGACCATTCTTCACGGCGATAGCCTTGAACGAAGTAGTGCCGTTGATAACGATTTCGCCGTCATATTTCAGGCTCGACGTGGTGGGGTCGGCCGGGGCGGTGGTGCCTGCGGTCATGGTGTAGTAGATGTCGCAGCCGGTGGCGGCGCTCATGGTGATGGAAGTGTTGGCGCCGTAGAAGGTGGCTGCGCCGTTGATCTTCGGTGCCGAGGGTGCGGTGGGGCCGCCGCCCGTGCCGTAGGTAACAAGAATCTTAACTGCCTGACACTGAGGCAATTTGCCGTTTACAGTCAGAGCCTTGTCGTTGGGCACGGCAAGAGTTACAGTGCTGGCGTTGCCCTCCCAGGTGATGGTCATGCCGTCGGTAGGCTTGTTGTTGGTATTGTCTACCTGCGGAGTGATGGTGCCTGTGCTGGGTATGAGGTTGGCATACTGCTGGGCGCCGAAGTTGTCGGCGAAAGTAATATCAATCTTCTTCACGTTCTGGCCTGAGGGAACCGTGAAAACCATAGTGTTGTTGGCGTAGCAGCGGAACGAGTTGTACTTCTGTCCCTCGGCAAAACCGTACCATTGCGGCTGGGAGCTGCCCTTGTCGTCGCCGTTGTCTTTGGTGAAAGTGATGGTAACACCAGCGTTGGTAAGAGTCTTCAGCGGCTGAATGTTGGTGCCGCTAACGGTGCCTGTGTAGGTGAGCTGCTTGTTGCTGCTCAGAAACTCCACAGTAGTGTCGGCATTGGCCATGCCCATGCCCGTAGCTACAAGAGCTAAAGAGAGTAAAAGTTTCTTCATAATCTGTTCGGTGTATTTAGTTTTTGTTGATTGAACCTTGCATTTTGCCATCGACCTGACATAGACCGATTTTCGCCGCAAAGTTACACATTTTTCAGTTATCACCACATATTTTAAGTGTTAAAAATTTATTAAATAAATTTCTTTGCCCGTAATAGAAAATTTTTTTGTAAATTCGCACTCAAACTAATTCCAATTCTAATGTACTACATCATCATCAACGATCAGCAACAGGGTCCGTTTGCCAAAGAAGAGCTTCTCAGCCGCGGCCTCACTCCCCAGACCATGGTATGGTGCCAGGGTATGCCCGACTGGATGCCCGCCTCATCCGTCCATGACCTCAACGACCTCTTCGCACGTCCGCAACAGACCCAATATCAGCAGCCTTACCAGCAGCAGTATCCGCAGCAGCAGTACCCGCAGCAACCCTATCAGCAACCCTATCAGCAGCCTTACCAGCAGCCGTATCAGTATCCGCAGCAGCAGCCCGCCGCCACGTACACCAACTGGCTCCCCTGGGCCATCGTCGGCACCGTTCTCGGCATCTGCAGCTGCATCGGTCTGGTGCTCGGCATCATCGGCATCACAAAGGCCAACGGCGCCAACAACGCCTACAAATGCGGCGATTACGACCTGGCCCGCAGCGTCAACAACAGCGCACGCACCCTCACCATCCTCTCGCTCGTCTTCGACGGCATCGGCATACTCATCAACATAGCGTTTCTGGCTGACTAAGAGCCGACCAAGAGCTGAAAAAGAATGGACATATCTACCCTCACCGACCACTTCTCGGCAATGGCCAACGAGGTCTTCGCCCGCTGTGTGGCCGACTACCACATCACCGACAGCATCGACGCACCCGCTCCCGAGCCTTACCCCAAAGAGAGCCTCCGGGCCGTCCTCTACGCCAAATGCTGGATTGACGCCGCCCAGTGGCACATGGAAGACATCATCCGAGACCCCGACATAGCCCCCGCCGACGCCGTCGCCCTCAAACGACGCATCGACAAAAGCAATCAAGACCGCACCGACATGGTCGAGGAAATAGACACCCGATTCCGCACCCTCTTCGCCGACGTCCGTCCCCTGCCTGACGCCACCATCAACACCGAGAGCCCGGCATGGGCCGTCGACCGCCTCTCCATACTCGCCCTCAAGCTCTGGCACATGGATGAGCAGGCTCGTCGCACCGACGTCAGCGACGAACACCGCGCCCGCTGCAGCGCAAAACTCGACGTGTTGCGCGAACAGCAGCTCGACCTCGGAACGGCCATCGACCAGCTCCTTGCAGACATCGCCGCCGGAAAGAAGTACATGAAGGTCTACCGCCAGATGAAGCTCTATAACGACGCCGCCACCAACCCCGCGTTGTATGGCAAAAAACACTGACCGCCCGCGCAGCATCCTCATCAGCCGCTTCTCGGCCTTGGGCGACGTGGCCATGACCATCCCCGTGGTCTACAGCGTCTGCGCCGCCAACCCCGGCTGCGACTTCTACTACCTCACCCGGCCGCTGCCCGCCTCGCTCATGCTCGAAGCGCCCCCAAACCTCCATGTACTGCCTGTAGACACGGCTCTCTACAAAGGCGTCGGGGGCATGAGGCGCCTCGCCAATGAGCTGTGCCGCCGCTACCGGATAGAAGCCTTCGCCGACCTCCACAACGTGCTGCGTACGCGCCTCCTGGGCCTCTTCATGAGGCTGCGCGGCGTCAGGGTGGTACATCTGCGCAAAGGTCGCCGTGGCCGCAACCGCCTCACACGGCCGCGCCACAAGGTCATGATGCCCCTGGTGTCCATGCGCGCCCGCTACCGCGAGGTCTTCTTCCGCCTCGGGCTTGCCTACCAGGACACCTTCCGCGGCTTCTGGGCCGACCAAGAACCCGACCCGGCCCTCTACGCCGCCGCCACTGAGCCGAAGAAACCCGGCGAGACATGGATTGCCATTGCCCCCTTCGCCAAACACCGCGGCAAAATCTATCCCCCCGAGCTTATGGAGCAGGTGGTGCGACAGCTCGCCGCGCGTCCCGGCTATCGCCTCTTCCTGCTCGGCGCAGGCCGCGACGAAGCCAACACCCTGGGGCGCTGGGCTCTCGGCGCCGACAACATCACCAACATGGCCGCCCTGCGCCTCGGCCTGAAGGCTGAGATGGCCCTTATGAGTCGCTGTCAGGCCGTCATCTCCATGGACTCGGCCAATATGCACCTCGCCTCGCTGGTAGGAGCGCGCGTAGTCAGCATCTGGGGCGCCACACATCCCTTCTGCGGCTTCTTAGGCTGGCATCAGCGCAAAAAAGACGTGGTGAGCCTCGACATGGTCTGCCGCCCCTGCTCCGTCTTCGGCAACAAACCCTGCCGCCGCGCCGACTTCCACTGCATGTACGGCATCTCCCCCGCCCGCATCCTCGCCGCCCTCGACAAGGCCTGAGCTATTGCGTTTTAGCTAATTTAGCTAATTTAGCCGCTTGCAGCTAACTATAATTTTGGTGCAGGCGCAGGCTTTAGCCGCGAATCCCGTCAGGCGCAGGCTTTAGCCGCGAATATATCCGTCTCAAAAAAAATTATTACCTTTGCCCCAAATTTCACACTTATGGCACTCAAATGCGGCATCGTAGGCCTCCCAAACGTAGGCAAATCAACACTCTTCAACTGCCTTAGCAACGCCAAGGCACAGTCGGCCAACTTTCCCTTCTGCACCATCGAACCCAACGTAGGCATCATCCCCGTGCCCGATGACCGCATACAGGCCCTCGTGGACATCTGCAAACCCCGCTCCGTGGTGCCCGCAACCGTCGAAATCGCCGACATCGCCGGCCTCGTAAAAGGCGCCAGCAAAGGCGAAGGCCTCGGCAACAAATTCCTCGCAAACATCCGCGAGACCGACGCCATCCTCCACGTCGTCCGCTGCTTCGACGACGATAACATCGTCCACGTCGACGGTAGCGTAGACCCCGTCCGCGACATCGAAGTCATCAACACCGAGCTGCAGCTCAAAGACCTCGAGACCGTGGAGGCACGACTCGTAAAAACCGAAAAAGCCGCCAAGTCAGGCGCCGACAAAGCCGCCAAAGCCCTGCTGCCCGTGCTGCAGAAGGTGCGCGAGGCCCTGTTGCAGGGTCAGAACGCCCGCTCCGTGCAGGTCGACGGCGACGAAGAAGAACGAATGCTGCGCGAGCTCATGCTCCTCACCGCCAAACCCGTGCTTTACGTCTGCAACGTTGACGAAGCCTCCGCCGCCACCGGCAACGAATACAGCCGTCGCGTGGAAGCCCTCGCCGCCGCTGAAGACGCCGCCACCCTCGTAGTGGCTGCCGGCGCCGAAGCCGACATCGCCGAGCTGGAGACCCCCGAAGAGCGCGCCGAGTTCCTCGAAGAGCTGGGCCTGGAGCAGAGCGGCGTTACGCGCCTCATACGCGCCGCCTACAGCCTCCTCGGCCTCCGCACATACTTCACCGCCGGCCCCGACGAAGTGCGCGCCTGGACCTTCCGCCAAGGCACCAAAGCACCCCAGGCTGCCGGCATCATCCACACCGACTTCGAGAAAGGCTTTATCCGCGCAAACGTCATCAAATACGACGATTACATCACCCTCGGCTCCGAATCTGCCGTTCGCGACGCCGGCCGCCTCAGCGTTGAGGGCAAAGACTACGTCGTCCAAGACGGCGACATCATGCACTTCCTCTTCAACGTGTAAGCCACCCCGTCTGCGCTCGCTTGGTAGCTAATTTAGCTAAGGTAGCTGTGTAGCTAAGGTAGCCGCCGCCTCGCCGCCGCCGCCTGCTCACCTTTACCCGCTTGCAGCTTGCCATAATTTTGGTGCCGGCGCAGGCTTTAGCCTGCGAATCCGTCAGGCGCAGGCTTCAGCCGCGAATATCCCTCGCAGGGCAGCCGCTCTTACCCGCTTGCCCGCCGCTGCCAACGTGCGCCCCCCTTAAGCTCCTTAAGCTCCTTAAACTCCTTAAGCTCCTTACTCGCGCCCCTCGCGCCCCTCGCGCCCCTCGCGCCCCTCGCGCAAAGCCGCGCCAATGTTAAAAAACCTTAAAAAATTAAGGTTCTTCCCTTTAGCTATTGCAATTTTTCCAAAAGGTGCTTATCTTTGCCGCACAGTCTTATCACAGCAAGTTTAGTAGCGTAAGCCTTTTCGTTGCCATTCCCCCGTGTAAGTCTAAATTGTCAAACTATTGCCGTGGCGTGTAACAGCGTCCCTCCATACATAATAACCCCAAGCATTGAGCACATCTTTGCAGCCGCACACCCTGTCGGCAAACACTCAACGTATACCCGTTTCGCCCCTTTTTAACCCCAAAAAGAGGCAAAGCAAAACCCGTGTCTGAACGCATACTGACCTAACACCTAAATAAACTTTTCCCTTTGGTCGGGAACAACAAGAACAAAGCAACTTTTTATTGTCTATAAAATCAAACACCAAAACACTATTTCTTCAAGCCTCATACGGCTTTGAAAATGCCAACAACAAATAATCTATTTCATTACTTTACAGTTAGATTATGCGATACCCTTCGCCGTGAGGCGCGGGGTGTCATTTTTTTAGTTACCTTTGCACCATGCTCAAGAAAGACATCACCGAACTCACACGCATCAGCCTGGCCGACTATCGCCTTCTCCCCAAGCTGCCCGTCTGCCTCATCGCCGACAACATCCGCAGCGCCCACAACATCGGCGCCCTGTTGCGCACCGCCGACGCCTTCGGCATCGCAGCCCTTCATCTCTGCGGCATCACACCCCTGCCCCCGCATCCCGACATCCACAAAACAGCCCTCGGCGCCGAAAACTCCGTGGAATGGCACCACTGGCCCACCACCCTCGAGGCCATCGACGCCCTCCGCGCCGACGGCTGGACAATCTGCGCCCTCGAACAGGCCCACACCTCCATACCCCTGCAGCTCTACTCCCCCGAAGCAGGGCAGAAAATCGCCGTCATTGCCGGCAACGAAGTCGACGGCGTCAGCGAAGAAGCTCTGCAGCGCGCCGACCACATCCTGGAAATACCCCAGAAAGGCACCAAACACTCCCTCAACGTCTCCGTGTCAGCCTCCATAGCCCTCTATCAGTTGGCAGTCATCTCGCCCCTCATTCACAAAAATTAACCCCGCCCGGGAGGCCTTTTCAGCGGCATAAGCGTTAGAATAAATATGAAAACACTTATGTCAATCACGGCTGTGATAGCCGCCACCATGGGCTTCCTCCTCTCTCAGCCCGCCGCCATGCAGCAGCAAGCCGAGCCCTCCCGCCACACCCTCTACCGCCTCGACCAACTACCCGCCCCCTCCGCCTCTTCCTCCGCCCCCTCCTTTGATACCCCTGCCCCTCTTTACCGCCTTACGCGCTATGCCCTCCCCTTGCGGCTCAACGCCCTCCCTGACCTCACCCTCACCGGCACCGCCGCCCCGAGCGACTAAATCATATAATGAAGAAATGTCAGAAACTTCCATT
>ERZ772818.1325-NODE-1325-length-21831-cov-4.804326_pt1 | contig 21831 bp, 21 predicted proteins | sample MGYA00580837_ERZ772818 | MGnify/ENA primary metagenome ERZ772818 (study PRJEB29015, sample SAMEA2737671) | human gut metagenome | biome: human gut; feature: human-associated habitat; material: faeces | place: China | collected 2012 ...
AATCCGCCTTTAATTCTTGCCATCTCTTATATTCATCCTTCAAACTCAATCTTATAAATACGGTAAGATTTTTTTCATGTTCTTAACGTTGCTCTGATCCAGCACGGTAGCTTTTCTCAGATTTCTTTTTCTCTTCTGAGTTTTCTTTGTTAAGATATGGCTTTTATAAGCTTTATTTCTTACGATTTTACCTGTACCTGTAGTTTTGAAACGTTTAGCAGCTGCTCTGCTTGTTTTGATTTTTGGCATTTTATAGTCCTCCTTAGATTTACTCTGTTATTTTAACGTTTTTCAGTTAAAAACATAGTCATGCTTCTGCCTTCCACTTTTGGTGCTTTCTCTACCACTGCAATGTCAGCCAGTTTTTCTGCAAAATCATCCAGGATATATTTGCTGTTGTGCATGTGCGCCATCTCTCTTCACGGAAACGAAGAGTAACTTTTACCTTGTCACCTTTGGAAATGAACTTTCTTGCAGCACCTACTTTAGTGTTCAGATCGTTTGTATCGATATTGGGAGACAGACGAACTTCTTTAACATCAATTGTACGCTGTTTTTTCTTTGCTTCTTTTTCTTTTCTGGCCATCTCATATCGATATTTTCCGTAATCGATAATCTTGCAAACCGGTGGCTTAGCCGTCGGTGCAATCTTCACCAGATCCAGTCCTGCTTCCTGAGCATGTTTGTATGCATCTCTGGAAGACATGATTCCCAACTGTTCCCCATTCTCGCCAATCAGACGAACTTCTCTGTCTCTGATCTGCTCATTAATCATTAAATCGCTAATAGTAGTGCACCTCCATTATTCTTAGATAACCTTTCCATATGATTCGCATTCACTGCCCTGCAGCATAGCCGCATAAAAAAAGCAGATAGACCGACTATCCGCAAATTTCCCCTAAGATTACTCTTTCCACTTAAGTATTAACCATAGTCACTCTTGTGCTAAGGTGAGAGCGGATACTCTTCTTTGTTTTCATACTTGCATAGGATAGCATAGATTCTTTTTTCTGTCAATATATTTTTGATGTTTTTCCTGTTTTTTTATTTTATTATTTTTATCTAAGATAATTTGAATGTTTTTATTAGAATAGATTGTATTATTATTTTTTTTAGTTTCTTCATATTCATCACCAATATAATCATTAATACTTTTAATTTGAAGTCCTTTATCAAGAGCTAAACCATCATCTAAAAGAATGGAAAAACCAAAATCATTATCTGTCAGTAATTCTTCTTCAACTTCTTTTTCCTTTGAACAACCACATAGTAAAAGAATAAAACAACATATAAATAGTATTTTTGTTTTCATAGAAAACCTCCTTTAAATAATTGTACTAGATATTTTACATTCGATAAAGTGAAATATTACATGACTATTATTTTTCGTGGGAATAAAAAATTAGTATAATAAGTCTCTTTCATTTTGTTTAATTTCAACTCATTATCTTATATAATCTTACTATGGATAGAGCGAAAGAGTTTATTTAAAATAAACAGGAGGTCATTATGAAAGATTTACTTATGACAATTCAATACAACAACAAGGCCTCTTTTTCGCTTTTTATTTTTTAATTTGAAACATATCTTTTCTAAGATATGTTTTTTTTACAATCAAAAGGGGGATTCAAGATGCCAAAAAGAGAAGATATTAACACAGTATTAGTCATTGGTTCAGGACCGATTATTATTGGTCAAGCATGTGAATTTGATTATTCAGGTACACAAGCTTGTAAAGCATTAAGAGGATTAGGGTATAAAATTGTTTTAGTCAATTCTAACCCAGCTACAATTATGACAGATCCAGAAACTGCAGATGTGACATATATTGAACCATTGAATGTAGAAAGATTAACACAAATCATTGAAAAAGAAAGACCAGATGCCTTACTTCCTAACTTAGGTGGACAATCTGCGTTAAACCTTTGTTCAGAATTAAGCAATGCCGGTGTTTTAGATAAATACAATGTGCAAGTATTAGGAGTAAAAGTTGACGCCATTGAACGCGGAGAAGACCGCTTAGAATTCAAAAAAGCTATGAATGAACTCGGTATTGAAATGGCAAGAAGTGAAATTGCGAATACAGTTGATGAAGCACTTGCTATTGCAGATAAATTAGGATATCCAGTTGTTGTAAGACCTGCTTATACAATGGGTGGTGCCGGTGGAGGACTTGTTTACAACGTGGAAGAATTAAGAACCGTTGTCAATCGTGGCCTTCAAGCAAGTTTGGTACACCAATGTTTAATTGAAGAATCAATTTTAGGTTGGGAAGAATTAGAATTAGAAGTTGTCAGAGATGCTAAAAACAACATGATTACAATTTGTTTTATTGAAAATATCGATCCATTAGGTGTACATACGGGGGATTCATTCTGTAGCGCCCCAATGCTTACTATTTCTAAAGAAGTACAAGATCGTTTACAAGAACAAGCTTATCGTATTGTTGAATCAATTGGAGTTATTGGCGGTACAAATGTTCAATTCGCTCATGATCCAGTAACAGATCGTATTGTTGTTATTGAAATCAATCCAAGAACATCACGTTCATCTGCTTTAGCTTCTAAAGCGACAGGTTTCCCTATTGCCTTAGTTTCAGCAATGTTAGCGGCTGGACTTACATTAGATGAGATTCCTTGTGGTAAATATGGAACGTTAGATAAATATTATCCTGATGGGGATTATGTTGTTATTAAGTTTGCTCGTTGGGCTTTTGAAAAATTCAAAGGGGCTGAAGATAAACTTGGTACACAAATGAAAGCTGTTGGGGAAGTTATGAGTATTGGTAAAACTTATAAAGAAGCTTTCCAAAAAGCAATTCGTTCTTTAGAAACAGGACGTTATGGTTTAGGATATGCAAAGAACTTTAATGATTTATCTAAAGATGAATTATTAAAATTATTAATTAATCCAACAAGTGAAAGACAATTCATTATGTATGAAGCTTTAAGAAAAGGAGCTACTGTTGATGAATTATTTGAACTTACAAAAATTAAACATTATTTCATTGAACAAATGAAAGAACTCGTTGAAGAAGAAGAAAAAATTGCTTCTTATAAAGGAAATCAATTACCAGATGACGTTTTAAAACAAGCAAAGAAAGATGGATTTGCTGATAAATATATTTCTAAGTTATTAGATGTTGAAGAAAAAGAAATTAGAAATCAAAGACTTGCTATGGGTATGCATCAAGTCTGGGAACCAGTTCATGTATCAAGTACAAAAGATAGTTCTTATTATTACTCTACATATAATGGAAAAGATCAAGATGAAGTTTCAAATAATAAGAAAATCATGATCTTAGGCGGAGGACCAAACAGAATTGGTCAAGGTATTGAATTTGATTATTGTTGCGTTCATGCTTCTCTTGCCTTAAAAAAATTAGGTTTTGAAACAATTATTGTCAACTGTAACCCAGAAACAGTTTCAACAGATTATGATACATCTGATAAACTTTATTTTGAACCATTAACATTAGAAGATGTTTTAAGTATTCATGAAAAAGAAAAACCATTAGGAGTTATTGCTCAATTTGGTGGACAAACACCATTAAATCTTGCAAGTCAATTAAAAGAAAATGGTGTTAATATTTTAGGAACAACACCTGAAACTATTGATATGGCTGAAGATCGTGATTTATTTAATGAAATGATGGAAAAACTAGAAATTCCAATGCCAGAATCAGGAATGGCAGTTACAGTTGATGATGCTTTAGAAATTGCTCAAAGAATTGGTTATCCATTAATGGTAAGACCATCTTATGTATTAGGTGGTAGAGGAATGGAAGTTGTTTATGATGATGAATCATTAAAACAATACATGGCTGCTGCTGTTGGGGTAACACCTGATCGTCCTATCTTAATTGACCGTTTCTTAAATGATGCTATGGAATGTGAAGCAGATGCTATTTCTGATGGAGAAAATGTTTTTGTGCCTGCTGTTATGGAACATATCGAACTTGCTGGTATTCATTCAGGAGATTCAGCATGTATCTTACCATCAAAACATATTCCAGTAAGACATGTACAAACAATTAAAGAATATACTAAGAAAATTGCTAAAGAAATGAATGTTCGTGGTTTAATGAATATGCAATATGCCATTGCAGATGATAAAGTTTATGTTTTAGAAGCAAATCCACGTGCTTCAAGAACAGTACCTTTAGTATCTAAGGTATGTAACATCAACATGGTAAAACTTGCAACAGATATTGTTACACGTGAACTTACAGGTAGACCATCACCTGTTAAAGATTTAAAAGATAGAAAGATTCCACATATTGGTGTAAAACAAGCTGTTTTCCCATTCAATATGTTCCCTGAAGTTGATCCAATTCTAGGACCTGAAATGAGATCGACAGGAGAAGTATTAGGTTTAGCTAATTCTTATGGAGCAGCAATCTTTAAAGCAGAAGAAGCAACACAAACAAAATTACCAACATCAGGGCGTGTGTTAATTTCAGTATCTGATCGTGATAAAAAAGATGTTGTTGAACTAGCAAGAAAATATTATGATGCTGGATTTGAAATTGTTGCTACAGGTAAAACATTTGAATTAATCAATAGCAATAATATTCCAGCTATCAAAATTAAAAAGATCAAAGAAGGTCGTCCAAATATTGCAGATGCTCTTACAAATGGTGAACTTGATATGGTGATCAATACGCCACATGGTAAAGAATCTGCACATGATGATAGTTATATTAGAAAAACAGCTATTAAAATGAAAATTCCATACATGACAAACATTGCTGCTGCAAATGCAGCTGTAGAAGGTATCTTAGAAGCTGAAATTCATGGAACACATGAAGTAAAATCACTTCAAGAATATCATAAAGCAATTAAAGATTAATATGAATGATTGTTAGGAAGTCATAAGATTTCCTAACAATTTTTTATTTTTTACAAAAAAAGAAGAAAAAAATAAAAAAGAGCGAATAAATAAGTAGGAGGACTACTTATGGAAACAACCAATAAAATAACAGCGAGTAAACAAACAACAATGTATGATCATTTATGTAAGATGATTATAGGAAATGAAGAAGTATTATCAAGAATCATAAAGGCAGCTGTAGATGAAGCAAAGCATTTAAGTATTGAGGAAATTAGAAGATTGATAGAAGGGGTACATATAGGTAATCGAATAGTCAATCCTCATTTTCATCTTGTAGATAAAGAAGGTTTTATCAAAGATGAAGGTATAGTTTATTATGATATTTTATGTTATATTGATGTACCACAAGAATATGGAAAGAATATAAGGGTTTATTTAAATGTAGAAATACAAAATAATCCTTATCCAGGATATTCTATTATTACCAGAGGATATGCTTATGTTTCAAGAATAGTATCAGGGCAATGGGGAAGCGAATATGATTATCAACACTATGATGGGATGAAGAAGGTCTATTCATTATGGATCATGCCAAAGGCACCAAAAAGAAAAGATGGGCATATGAATGTCTATGAAACAAATGAAAGGATTATTTGTGGAACGACAGTAGAAGAAAAAGAAGTTTATGACAAGGGAGTAATTCTTGTGATATACTTAAACAAAGAACATGACTTAAATAAAAAGTATGAAGTATATGATGAATTATTGACACCATTGATGGTCCTTCTAAATAATGTATTAGATTATAAGGGAAAGCAAAGAATTATAGAAGAATATGGATTGAATACAAAGAAAATAGAAAGTGAGGTTAAAGATATGTGTGATTTAGGTGAAAGCATTGCCTTAGAAGCAAGAAATGAAGGTAAACAAATAGAACGTAAAGAAAAGAATATAGCGCATGTAAAAAAACTAATGATAGGATTACAAATGTCATTTAAAGAAGCAATTAACTTATTAGAAATACCTGAAAAGGAAGTAAAAGAAATAGAAAAGTATTTTCAATCATAGAAAGAGAGTAAAATTTCTTTTTTCTTATACTAAAAAATTGTTAATAAAATAAAATTACAGAATAATAAAAAATTATAAATTAGTGTTGAAAAATGTTATCAAATCTACTATACTATTCAAGAACAAAAGGAGATGAGGGCTATGTTACAACAAAGTGTCAAATATGATTGCTTACAATTGAATACGAGTACCTCATTTTTATATTCTCATTGTTTCTAACATATCATTTTTAATTGATATGTTTTTTTATAACAAAAAAAGGAGGACAATATATGAAAGCCTATTTAATCTTAGAAGATGGAAACGTATTTGAAGGTGAAAGCGTAGGAGCTGACAAAGAAGTTGTCAGTGAATTTGTATTTAATACTTCAATGACAGGATATGTAGAAGTACTGACAGATCCTTCCTATGCAGGACAATCAGTTGTTATGACATATCCATTGATTGGAAACTATGGAGTATGTTTAGAAGATCAAGAATCAACAAAACCTTATGTTGAAGGATTTGTTGTAAATGAACTTGCAAGACTTGGAAGTAACTTTAGAAAAAATGTTGATTTAAAAGATTACTTAATTGAACATGATATTCCTTGTATTCAAGGAATTGATACAAGACATTTAACTAAAATTATTAGAAATAAAGGTTGTATGAATGGAATGATTACAACAACAAAATATGATGATTTAAGTGAAGTCATGGAAAAAATACATAACTTTAAGGTAACAGGTGTCGTTGAAAAAACAACATGTGACAAACCATATAAAGTAGGAACAGGAAATCGAAAAGTTGCTTTATTAGATTTTGGAGCTAAGAAAAATATTGCTAAATCATTAGCAAATAGAAATATAGAAGTCACAGTTTATCCAGCATCTACTCCAGCAAGTACAATCATTGAAGGAAATTATGATGGTGTGATGTTATCAAATGGTCCTGGAGATCCTAGTGAAAATATAGAAATTATTGAAGAAGTAAAGAAATTATCTGAAAGTGGTTTACCAATCTTTGCAATCTGTTTAGGACATCAATTGATGGCTTTAGCTCATGGATTTAAAACTGAAAAATTAAAATATGGACACCATGGTGCAAATCATCCTGTTAAAGATTTAAATACAGGTCGTGTTTATATTTCTACACAAAATCATAACTATGTAATTTGTGATGATTCTATTGATCGTAATATTGCAAAACCTTGGTTTATTAATGTAAATGACCAAACAATCGAAGGTGTTGAATATACTGGTAAAAATATTAAAACAGTACAATTTCATCCAGAAGCATGTGCTGGTCCATTAGATACAGATGCTTTATTTGATGAATTTGAAAAAATGATGGAGGGTAAATAAGATGGCAAGAGATTTAAGTATAAAAAAAGTATTAGTTATCGGTTCAGGACCTATCATCATTGGTCAAGCAGCAGAATTCGATTATGCTGGAACACAAGCATGTCGTGCTTTAAGAGAAGAAGGGGTAGAAGTTGTTTTAATTAACTCAAACCCAGCAACTATCATGACAGATGCAGATATCGCAGATAAAGTTTATATCGAACCATTAACTGTACCTGTTGTTAAAAAATTAATCATGGAAGAAAAACCAGATAGCATTTTACCAACATTAGGTGGACAAAATGCATTAAACATCGCTATGGCTTTAGCGGATGAAGGATTCTTAGAAGAACACAATGTTCGTACAATTGGGACAAATACAGATACAATCAAACTTGCAGAAGATCGTTTAGAATTTAAAAACTTAATGGAAAGAATTAACGAACCATGTGCTGCATCCATCGTTGTTAACCATGTTAATGATGCTTTAGAATTTGCAGAAAAAATTGGTTATCCAGTTGTTGTAAGACCTGCTTATACATTAGGTGGTACTGGTGGAGGTATCGCAAATAATGAAAAAGAACTTCATGATATTTGTTCAAATGGTTTACGTCTATCAAGAGTAAGTCAATGTTTAATTGAAAGATGTATTGCTGGATGGAAAGAAATCGAATATGAAGTAATGAGAGATAGTGCAGGGAACTGCATTACTGTATGTAACATGGAAAACTTAGATCCTGTTGGTGTTCATACAGGAGATAGTATTGTTGTGGCACCAAGCCAAACTTTATCAGATAAAGAATATCAAATGTTACGTTCATCAGCTTTAAATATTATTACAGCTTTAAATATTGAAGGTGGATGTAACGTACAATACGCTTTAAATCCAAATAGTTTTGAATACTGTGTTATCGAAGTAAACCCTCGTGTTTCTCGTTCATCAGCTTTAGCTTCTAAAGCAACAGGTTATCCAATTGCTAAATTAGCAGCTAAAATTGCTTTAGGATATACTTTAGATGAAATCAAAAATGCCGTTACAGGTAAAACATATGCTTCTTATGAACCAACATTAGACTATGTGGTATGTAAAATTCCTAAATGGCCATTTGATAAATTCGTTGATGCTTCAAGAAAATTAGGAACACAAATGAAAGCAACTGGAGAAGTTATGTCAATCTGTAATAACTTTGAAGGAGCTTTAATGAAAGCTTTACGTTCTCTTGAACAAAATGTTTTCTACTTACACTTAGATGCCTTTACAAAATTATCACATGACGAATTAAAACAAAAATTAAAAGATGTTGATGATCAACGTATCTTTGCAGTAGCTGAATCCTTAAGAAAAGGAATTACTGAACAAGAAATCCATGAAATTACTAAAATTGATGTTTGGTTCATTGATAAAATAAAACATTTAGTAGAAATGGAAGAAAGAATTAAAACAGAAGAATTAACAGTTGATTTATTAAAACAAGCAAAAAGATTACAATTCCCAGATAGAGTCATTGCTGAATTGACTGGAAAAACAGAACAAGAAATTCATCAAATGCGTAAAGATAATAATATTGTTGCGGCTTATAAAGTTGTTGATACATGTGCGGCAGAATTTGATGCACAAACACCTTATTACTATTCAATTCAAGGTGGAGTGAACGAAGTAGAACCACAAAGAGAAAAGAAAAAAATCATGGTTTTAGGATCAGGACCAATTCGTATTGGACAAGGTATTGAATTCGATTACTGTTCGGTACATTGTGTATGGGCCTTAAAAGCAGCAGGATACGATACAATTATTGTTAATAATAACCCTGAAACCGTATCGACTGACTTTGATATCGCAGATCGTTTATATTTTGAACCATTAACTGCTGAAGATGTAGAAAGCATTGTTGATATTGAAAAACCAGATGGAGCCATCGTGCAATTTGGGGGACAAACAGCCATTAAACTTACCAAAGCACTTACAGATATGGGGGTTAAAATTTTAGGAACTGATGCCGATGATGTAGATGCTGCAGAAGATAGAGAAAGATTTGATGAAATTCTTGAAAAATGTCATATTGATCGTCCAAGAGGTTCAACAGTCTTTACTGCAGAAGAAGCAATTGAAGTTGCTAATAAATTAGGATATCCAGTTTTAGTAAGACCATCTTATGTATTAGGTGGTGCTGGTATGGAAATTGCCTTAAATGATGGTGATATTAAAAAGTTCATGAAAATCATTAATAGACAATACCAAGAACATCCAATCTTAATTGATAAATACTTATCTGGTAAAGAAGTTGAAGTTGATGCAGTTTGTGATGGACATGATATCTTAATTCCAGGTATTATGGAACACGTTGAACGTGCGGGAGTTCACTCGGGAGATAGTATTTCTGTTTACCCACCACAAAAAATCAAACAAGAAATTAAAGATGTGATCGTTGATTATACAAAACGTCTTGCTAAAGCATTACATGTTGTCGGATTAATCAATATTCAATTCATTGTTTATGAAGATCAAGTTTATGTTATTGAAGTTAACCCAAGATCTTCAAGAACAATTCCTTATATTTCAAAAGTTACAGATATCCCAATTGTTGCCATTGCAACAAAAGCTATTATGGGACATACAATTGAAGAACAAGGATATTCTTATGGAATTGTTCCAGAAAAAGAAACAATTGCAGTTAAGATGCCAGTGTTCTCATTTGAAAAAATCAAAGGTGCTGAAATTTCTTTAGGCCCTGAAATGAAATCAACAGGTGAAGTTTTAGGTATTTCTAAAAACTTAGATGAAGCTATTTATAAAGCATTCATGGGAACAGGTATTCAATTACCTAAGAGAAAGAATATCATTTGTACAATTAAAGATTCTTCTAAAGAAGAATTCTTACCAATCGCTAAACAATATTATATGTTTGGTTATGATTTATATGCAACAGAAGGAACATATAAATTCTTAAAAGAACATGATGTACCTGTACATTTTGTCAATCGTATCTGTGAAAAAACAAATACAATCTTTGACTTAATGTTTACGGATACAGTTGATTTAGTAATCGATATTCCAACAAGAAATGATAACTTAAAAGATGGCTTCTTAATTAGACGTTTTGCTGTAGAAGCAGGTATTCCAATTTATACGTCACTTGATACAGCAAAAGCACTTATTGATTCACTTGAAAAACGTAAACAAGGTGTGCCATCGTTAATTGATATTACAAAATTAAGATAATTTAAAAATGGTCGAAAGACCATTTTTATTTTGGGCATAATTTTAAGGAAGTATTTTGGACTATCTGTCCATTTATAAAAAAATATATTTTTCTATAATGAAAGAAGGAGGTTTTTTATGAATCAAGAAAATACTTCTTTTGAAAAACAAAAAAAACTAATTGCAAGAAGAAATGCTCTCAAACTTTTCTTTATTCGTTTCCCTGATGAAAATCCAATTTTTTTAGAATATCTATCAACCAAACAATATGAAGAACTCTTTGATTTACTTTTATTAGGTAAGAACTTAGAAGAAATAAAAAAGGCTATTTTAGATATAGCCTAATTCTTTACATGCATAATAAATACCATCTTCATCAATAGAAGTTGTCACAAAATCACTTAATTTCTTTAAATCATTATTTCCTTGTCCCATACAAATCGAAAAAGAAGCATGTTTAAACATTTCAACATCATTTAAAGAATCCCCAAAAGCCACATAACTTTCCATATTCCATAACTTCATAAAATAAGCAATGCCAGTTGCTTTAGAAATTCCTTTAATAGTAATATCAGCATAACTACTTTCTCCTACCATCACATCAAGTTCTTCAATATCTTTAAATTCTTGATAGTCATAATCTAAAGGACCATAAGCAATCATGGCACCTACTTCTTGATTGGTATAGCTACCAACAGGGGGAATTGGATTATTGAAATAATTACATGAACGAATGACATCTTCATTGGGTTCCATATTAATAATTCTTGGTGTACATTTAAGAGCTAAAGGAATGTTGTGTTTTTTAGAAGCCTCTAAAGCTTTTAAAACAACATCCGTAGATAAACTTTCTTTGTGAATAAGTTTTAAATCTTTATCTAATAAAGCTTGTCCACTATTACATACATATCCATCAAAGGCAAAAGTATCATAAATGTGAGTATTCTTTAAAGAGTCAACACTTCTACCTGTAGATACTAATAAAAGATGACCTTTTTCTCTTAATAAATTTAAAGCTTTGATGGTACTTTCCGGCACTTGATGATCTGTGGTTGTTCTTAAAGTACCATCAATATCAAAACAAAATAATTTCTTCATTATTTACCTTGAGGGAAAAATCTTGCAAGTGAATTTGCGACTGCTGAAATAGGCATTGTTTGAACCACAATTCTTCCAGGACCAGTAACCACTGTATTAAATAATCCCTCTCCTCCTAAAAATTTATTTTTTAAACCAGGAACTGATTGGATATCCATTTTACAAGTAGCATCCATCATTGCAAGATAACCGGTATCAATAACCATTTGTTGACCTGGTAGTAAATTATATTCTACGGTACTTCCATCAATTTCAATAAAACATGTTCCGTGTCCTGAAACCTTTGTTAAAATAAAACCTTCACCACCAAATATACCAGAAGAAAATTTCTTATTAAAGAAAACCGATGTTTCTACATTTTCTTCACTAGCTAGAAAAGCAGATTTTTGAATGATGACTTCTTTTCCAGGCTCTACATCAATAGCGACAATTTTACCAGGAAAACTTGAGGCAAAGGCAATCAAACCATCTTCATTTGCCGTATAACTATTTCTAAATAAAGTTTCACCAGAAAACATTCTACCGATGATTTTACCAGCACCACCACCATTTGTTTCCATTTTCATGCATGGATCCATCCAAGCCATAGCACCACTATCACTAATCATTTTTTCACCTTTATTTAAATGACAAATAACAACAGGGAGAGTATCTCCAACAATTTCGTATTTCATAATCTTTCTCCTTTTATAAAGCTACACAAACAGGTTGAATAATATCTAAAGTATTTCCTGTAGGCTTAATTTCTTCTTTTTCTTCATTAAATGTATAAAGCTCTAAACGATCATCTTCTTGACTAGCAACAACAATATAACGATCATCAATAATATTAAAATCACGAGGTCCTTTTCCAGTATGCACCATATAAAGTAAAGTGATTTTTCCTGTTTCTTGATTAACGCGATAAAGGACAATGCTATCATGTCCACGATTGGAAACAATAATATGTTTACCACTTGATGTCATATGAATAGCAGCAGCACTTGAAAAGCCATGAAAATGACGAGGTACACAATGAATAACTTGAATCAAAGTAAAGTGTCCATCATGATATTGATAAACCATAATACTGTTACTAATTTCATTGACGAGATAACAATATTTACCATCATGAGAAAAAATCATATGACGAGGCCCACTACCAGGAATCACAGATTGACTTAATGATGTTTCTTGTAATTTTTCATTAATAAATTCATACATAACAATTTTATCAGCACCTAGGTCAACACTGTAAAGATATTTATGATCAGGAGTAATTCCTACATAATGAGCATGAGGACTTGTTTGTCTTTTAAGTAAATCAATTCCTGAACCATGATGGTGAACAACTGAAAGTTTATCTCCAATTTTATGATCCTTTAAAGGGAAAGCAGCTGTTGCTCCAACGTGATAATTGGCTGTAAATAAATATTTTTGATCAGGACTTAAACATAAATGAGTATAAGAACGACCATGGGAATTATAAAAAGAAAGTTGTTTTAAATCATCTTCTTCAATATGATAACTTGCGACACCTCCTCCTTCACCAACACGTGCATCTTTTAAAGATACATAAAGATAATCATCTTTTTTAATAACATAAGAAGGAAAATCTTCGGTAGGAATATGTTTATTTAAATGAAGTTCATTTTTAGTTTCATCTAAAGTACATACATAAAGACCTTTTTCTTTTCCTTTAGCGTAACTTGATACATAAAAACGATACACAAAATCGCCTCCTTTTGAAATAATTGTACCATAAAATGACTATAAAAAGCTTTCTATATAAGAAAAAAAAAGAGATGCATGAAGCATCTCAAAATCTTATTTTTGCCCAACGCCTTTACAATAAGTTTGAACAACTTCATAATCTCTATCTAAAACAACAAGATCAGCATCATAACCAACGCCAATTGTTCCTTTACGATCATCAACATGTAAACATCTTGCTGGGTTTGATGTACATGCATTGATCGCGTAATTAACAGGAACTAATGCATCTTCAATTAAGATTTTTAATCCTTTGTTTACATTTAAAGTAGATCCTGCTAAGTTACCAGCTTCTACTAAGTGTGCACTACCATCTGGATAAATGACAACTTCTTGTCCACCAAAATCAAATTTAGTACCTACAGGGAATCCTTTACACATTAAGGAATCCGTAATCATAATACTGTAATCAGGACCTTTTGAAGTAAAGAAATTATTTAAAGCGGCAAGAGTAGAATGATTTCCATCACAAATAATTTCTCCATACATATTTCTAATACGTAAAGCACCACCAACAAGACCATTTGCACGATGCGTAAATGGTGTCATCGCATTATAAACATGAGTCATACTTCTTGCTCCATGGCCATATGCTTGAACAGCTTGTTCATAAGTAGCATTAGAATGTCCAATGCTTACAACTACATTATTTTGACTACAATATTTTGTAAGAGTAAAATCTTCATCATTTTCAACAGCCATAGTAATATATTTAATTAAACCATGAGCAGCTTTTTGATATCTTTTAAATTGTTCAATATCAGGTTTAACACAGTATTCTTCAGGCTGAGCTCCTTTATGGGCTTTATTTAAATAAGGACCTTCAAAATGAATTCCTAAAATTTCAGCACCTTCATAACCTTCTTCCACAACTTTTGCGACATTACTTACCGCATTTGTAAGAACTTCTTCACTTTGAGTAAGAGTTGTTGCAAGGAAAGAAGTAACTCCTTCATCAACGATTCCTTTTGTCCATTTTCTTAAACCTTCAGGATCAGCATCATTTGTGTCAAAACCATAAGCTCCATGACAATGAATATCAATAAAACCAGGAAGAATTCTTAAATCTCCATAGTCTTTCGTAACTTCTTTTTCATTGTAAGGATATATTTCTTTAATAATTCCATCTTCTAATTCTAATTGTGCAGGAATGAATTGATCAGCAATCCAAACTTTTTTACTTTGTATAATCATAATTTCACCTCATATTTATTATAGAACACTTTACTTATCTAGACAAGCAACAATTCCTCTTATTTCTAATAAAAATTCAATTTACCTTACCTCTAAATTAGTATATAATTAGAGTCATAATAAGGAGGAAGAGGAGATGGATGAAAATTTACTTTTATCATTAATTGAAAACAACGCGAAAATGGAAGTCGTTGATCTTGCGGCCGCCTTAAACGAAACAGAAGAAAATGTTGATAAGACAATTAAAGATTTAGAAAAAAATAAAACAATCTATGGTTATCATACTTTGATCAATTGGGATAAAACAAACCACGATGTGTGTACAGCTGTGATTCAAGTTAATGCGAAACCTGAAAGAGATTATGGATACGATCGTATTGCGAAAAAAATCTATAATTTCCCAGAAGTAGATACAATGTATTTATTAGCGGGTAATTATGAATTTTTATTAATTGTTAAAGGAAAAACAATGGTTGAGGTTGCTAAATTTGTAAATAGTCGTTTAGCGGTTATTGAAGGTATTGAAAGAACTGCCACAATGTATGTTTTAAAACAATATAAAAACACGGGTAAACTTGTTGAGGATGATAATAAAGATGCAGCAGAAAGATTATTGGTAACTCCATAATGGATTTTGAAAAAATTGTAAATCCTGTTGTAAAAGATATTCCACCAAGTGGAATACGTAAATTCTTTGATTTAGCTAATCAAATGGAAGGTGTTATTTCTTTAGGGGTAGGTGAACCTGATTTTGCAACCCCTTGGACAATTAGAGAAGCTGCAATCTATTCAATTGAAAAAGGAAAAACATTCTATACTGCTAATCAAGGGTTATTAGAATTAAGAAAAGAAATTTGTAAATATCAAAAAAGAAGATTTAATTTAGATTATAAACCAGAACAATGTATTGTCACTGTTGGGGGATCTGAAGGAATCGATTTAGCCTTTAGAACGATTATTAATCCAGGTGATGAAGTCATTTTATTACAACCAAGTTATGTTGCTTATACACCGGGTGTTGCACTTGCTGGTGGGGTTGTAAGAAATATTACTTTAACAGAAGAAAATGAATTTAAATTGACACCTGAACTTTTAAAAGAAGCTATCAATGAAAAAACTAAAGCAATTCTTTTAAACTACCCAAGTAATCCAACAGGTGGATTCATGACAAAAGAAGATTATGAAAAATTAGTTCCTATCTTTAAAGAATCTGGAATTATGATTATAACTGATGAAATCTATGCAGAACTTTCTTATGAACATAAATTCTGTTCAATTGCATCTTTTGATGAAATCAAAGATCAAGTTATTTTAGTGAGTGGTTTTTCAAAAGCTTATGCGATGACAGGATGGCGTTTAGGTTATGTTCTTGCGAATGAATATCTTGTTAAAATGATGAAAAAAATTCATCAATATGTCATTATGTCAGCACCAACATGTGCTCAATATGGAGCCATTGAAGCGATGAGACATTGTGATGAAGAAATTGAAAAAATGCGACAAGCTTATCTTGCAAGAAGAAACTTCTTAGTCAAAACATTTAATGAAATGGGACTTAAAACATTTACACCACAAGGGGCTTTCTATGTTTTCCCATGCATCAAATCAACAGGTTTAACATCGGAACAATTCTGTGAAGAATTATTAAACGATCAGTTAGTAGCCTGCGTGCCAGGAAGTGCTTTTGGTGAAGCTGGAGGAGGTTATATTCGTGTTTCTTACGCCTATAGTTTAGAAGAACTTAAAGCAGCAACAAAGAAAATTAGAAAATTCTTAGAAAAAAAGGGAGTTATTTAACTCCCTTTTTTTGGTTTTAAAACAAATACAAATTAATCATAAAAATCATCATCTCCCTATAATATAGATAAAGAAAAGGGGATGATTTTAATGGTAGTTAAAAGTTATGAACAAATGACAGATGTATCAATTATGGAGGTAAAAACATATTTATTAATTCATAGTGACGGAATTTATCAACAAGATATTTATGATTTAATGAATACGTGTATTGATGTTTTTCAATTAAAAAGAAAATTAAATAAAAGAAAAGATATTCAATTATGGCTTTTTTCAAATATTAAAAGATATATTGATTGTTGCTTATCTTATAATGAAATGGAATATCATTTAGTCATGATGAATTTATTAATCAATCAACATTTTAAACCATTAGTCGAATATAAATATAATTTATTTTATTATATTTTAGATCATAGTGATTTTAATATAGAAATTTATTGTCTAGTAAGGCATTTGCTTACATTTAAAATGAATCAACTCAATCAAGTCATTTTAGGTATGACACATTATAAAATGATGAGTGATGAACAAACGCATTATCAAGCAAGTCTTATTCTTTTATTAGAAAAACAATATAAACAAGCTTATTTTCATTTACCATTTGTTACAATAGATGAATCATTTAAACGCTTTGAAAAATCTCTTTATAATTATTCACCATATCGTTATGAAATGTTGTATCATAAAGACAAGACATATTCACTTAAATATGCAAGATAGGAGAAAATTATGGACAGACTCTATTACACATATCTTATTATCAAAGAATCATTAGATTATATACCTGCTATTGAAATAAAAGGGCAACTTGAAGAAAAATATCGAATCAAAGTTGATGTTAAAACGGTTTATCAAGCTATAAAAAATATTAATGAATTATCGAAGTATATTTATCAAAAAGAAATCATTAAAACTAAACATCGAAAAGGCTATACAATAAATGAAGAATTCTTTAATGATGGACAAATGCAATATTTATGGGATAGTATTCTTTATAATAATGATTTAGATCAAAAAGAAGTAAATATACTACTTACAAAATTACAAACATTAAGTTCAAATAAACAATTATCCCGTATTCAAAATCAAACAATTAGACAAAATGATATAAGAAATTATGATTTGCTATTAAATATGACAACCATTATTAAAGCTATTAATGAAAAGAAAAATATTTATTTTAAGTATGTTAATTATGAAATAAAAAGAAATAGGTTGGTAGAAATATCAAATACCCATGGTAATCATCAAGATAATAAAGAATTTTATATTATTTCTCCGTATAAACTCATTCAAAATAATTCTAAATATTATGTGATTGGTTATTTTGATAAAAGACCAGATAGTTTATCTCTTTATCGATTGGATCGTATGAGACTTGTAAGAAATCATAAAAGTAAATATTTTGAAGGAGAACAATTTGATGTAGAACAAATTGATAATCCAATTAATATGTATATTTCAGGAGAAAAAGAAGATTTAGAGATTAGTTTTGATCAATCGATTATTAAAGAAGTTGTTGATAAATTTGGACAAGATAATCGTGTGACAAAGGATTATGAAAATCGTTATCATTTAATAGTAAAAGATGTTTTAATTAATGAAGGATTAATAGGATGGTTAATGATGCTACAAGATAAAATTACAGTTATTAAACCTTATTCATTAAAAGAAAATATGAAAGAAAGAATTGAAAAGACATTAAAACAATATCAATAGGAGAAATTATGATTTATATAACAGGTGATAAGCATGGGAATTTTAGTGAAGTTTATGCATTTTGTTGTAAAAATAAAACCACAAGAGATGATCTTATGATTGTTTTAGGAGATGCAGGTATTAACTATTACGCTAATGAACAAGATATTTATTTAAAAAATAGTCTTTTACAATATCCGATTACTTTCTTTTGTATTCATGGTAATCATGAAGAACGTCCTGAAAATATAGAAGGCTATAAAACAAAAATATTTCATGGTGGGCTTGTATATTATGAAGAAGAATATCCTCATATATTATTTGCGAAAGATGGTGAAGTGTATCAATTTAATGAACAAAGTGTTTTAGTTATTGGTGGAGCTTATAGTGTTGATAAAAACTATCGTCTACAAATGGGATATAATTGGTATTCAAGTGAACAACCTAGTGAAGAAATAAAAGATAAACTTTTAATGTATGTAGAAAAGAATTCACAAATAGATGTTGTACTTTCTCATACTTGTCCTTATAAATATCTTCCGCGAGAAGTGTTTATGAAAAGTATTAATCCTTTAAAAGTAGATTATAGTACAGAATTTTTTTTAGATAAATTAGAATTAAGATTAGATTATAAAAAATGGTATTGTGGACATTTTCATACTGATAAAAAGATAGATCGTATGATATTTATGTTTAATGAAATTGTTGAATTTTAAAAAGCTGCTACAAATGTAACAGCTTTTTAGATAGGAAATATTTTATTATTGATTATTGAATACTTTAGGTAAATCTTTTGTTTTTTTCCAATCAAGATCTTTTATTTGTTTAAGAAGTGGTTGATAGAATTGTTTTTTATCTTTTGGATAAATAGCATAGTAGCTCGCATGAGCTTCTTGATCAGTAATAGGTATTAAAATACGATTATCTTCTTCGCTGTCTCTTTGCATTGTAATGTCGCTTTTAAAATTAGGTAAAGCAGACATCTTTGTAAGTTCATTAAAGACAAAGGGATCATCTTGGAATAACAAATGAGATTCAGGAATCATTTGTTTACATACTTCATTCCAAAATCCAATATGTGATAATAAAAGAACACTTTGTCCATCTAAATCAGAAAATGAAATTTCTTTAAATGGTGCTAAAGGATGTGCCGGAGGCACAGATAAGTAAAGCGATTCATTTAAGAATTCTTGGCAAATATAGTTTTTATTATCTAAAGGACCTGTTAATACAATTAATGAATAGTCTCCATTTTCTAAACCATTAATGAGTGTTTGCTCATCTTGAATAAGAAAACTTTCAAATTGTGAATTTGTATTTGTTTGAAAAGTATATTCAATTCCCCATAAAGGAGCAGGTGCACAGCTAGCAAAAGATAAATAATTTTGATTATGTTTTGTCAGTTCTTTGATCATTTCTTCTCTACCATCAAGTAACTTTTTCGCAAATTCAACAGCTAGTAAACCATTATCATTTAATTCTATTTTATTTCTCTTACGATTAAATAATGATAAACCTAAATCTTCTTCTAAACGTTGCATGGATCTTGTAAGGCCAGGCTGAGAAATAAGAAGTTCTTCAGCTGCTTTAGAAATTGTTTTATTTTTTGCAATAGCCACTAGATGTTTCAATTGGTTGAATTCAATCATTGTATCACTTCTCCTTTTCCGTATTATAACACAGTATAACTTTTTGTTATAGTGATATTTGTTTTTGGTCATGTACAATAGAATAAATAATGATAAAAATAAAGATAAAGGAAAAAGGAGAAAGAAAATGAAAGTATTAATTATTAATGGTAGTCCTCGTCCTCAAGGAAATACAAAAATTGCTTTAGATGAAATGGTTAAGATTTTTGATCAAGAAGGAATTTAAAGTGAAATCGTGCATGTCGGTAATAAAGACATTCGTGGTTGTATTGCTTGTATGTCATGTAAAACAAGATTAGATCATTGTGTTTTTGATGACTGTGTCAATGAAGTCGCTAAAAAATTTGAAGAAGCTGATGGTTTTGTGGTAGGAACACCGGTTTATTATGGCTCTGCCAATGCAACCTTAATTGCTTTTCTAACAAGACTGTTCTATAGTACGCCCTTTGATAAAACCATGAAGGTTGGAGCAAGCGCTGTTGTCGCAAGACGTGGTGGTATTTCTTCAACTTATGATGAAATCAATAAATTCTTTGCAATCTCAGGTATGCCAATTGCTTCTTCACAATATTGGAATGCAATCCATGGTAGAGAAATGGGAGAAGCAAGCCAAGATGAAGAAGGATTACAAACAATGCGCGTTCTTGCTAGAAACATGTCATTTTTAATGAAATGTATTCATGATGGTAAAGAAAAATATGGTTTACCTGAAAAAGAAGAATTCCATCGTACAAACTTTATTAGATAAAAGAAAGGTGTGAAGATAAAATGTATACATCTAATCTATTTAAAAAATGGATTATTGATCATCAAAATGATGATTATCAAATCAATGTAGAAAGTGAACAAACAATTAAATTAACAACATCTTATGGTGAAGCTACCATTCAATTTACTGATGTTACCAATGGAACAATTGTTGAATTTAATATTATTTCTTATAAAAATCAAGAAGTGCAGTTTTATCTTCATTTTGAACTTAATGATGAAAATCATGCTCATCAACTTTATGATGAAATGATTGAAACATTAATTGGTTTAAAAGACAAAAAACAACCCGTGTTTTATTATCTTGTTCCTCAGGTCTTACAACATCAATGTTTGCAGATAACCTTAATTCTGTAGTAGAAATGCTTGGTGAAGATTATCATTTTGATGCGGTTGCTTATTCAAATATTTATGAACAAGTAGAAAATTATGATCTTGTTTTAATAGCTCCACAAATTGGTTATATGTTAAAAAGATTACAAGAAAGTTTACCTGATAAACTTGTTTTACAAATACCAACAGCAACTTTTGCAAGTTATGATGCAATTGGTGCGATTAAATTTATTCAAAGTGAAATTGAAAATTATAATAAAGAAAAGAAAGAAGAACAAGTTAAGAAATGTCACTGTTGTAAAAAATCAAATAAACGTATTCTTTCTATTGTTTTATCAACTAATAGAGCACAAACTCGTATTTATTATCGCGTTTATGATAAATCAACAATTATTGATCAACAAACGATTATTAAAGAAAGTCTTGATATGAATGATTTGTATGATATTATCGATACTGTTTTATTAAAACATCATATAATTGATGTTATAGGTATTGCTACACCAGGTATTATTAAAGATAATCAACATTTACGTTCATCCATTGATGGTAGTGATCAAGATATTAAAAATGAATTTGAAAAGAAATATCATATCGATGTCTTTATTTATAATAATGCTAATGCAGCAGTAGTAGGATTTTCTTTGGAACATGAAGAATATAAAAATATTATCTTTCATTCACAACCTTTTGGTTTTGGTGTTGGTGGTCAAGGAATCCTTGTAAATGGGCAAGTTATTACAGGAAAAGAAGGAATTTCGGGAGAAGTACGTTTCTTTTTAAGAAGAATGCAATTATCAGATGATTGCCAACAACTTGCATGGAGTCAAGCAGGTGTTAAGGAACTTGTAATTAAATCATTATTACCATCCATTTCCTTAATTGGACCTGATGCTATTGCACTTTATTCACCGATGACACCAGATACTTTAGAAATAGAAAAAGGATTGCTATCTTTTGTACCAAAAGAATTCATTCCAACTTTCTATTCTATTAAAGAACCTTGGTATTATATGTTGGATGGTATTACTAAATTATGTGATGAACATTTGAATGAAAAAGTAAAAATCAAAGGAGAATCATAAACGATTCTCTTTTATTAATTTTTTTAAAATAC
>ERZ772818.1335-NODE-1335-length-21743-cov-3.947160_pt1 | contig 21743 bp, 17 predicted proteins | sample MGYA00580837_ERZ772818 | MGnify/ENA primary metagenome ERZ772818 (study PRJEB29015, sample SAMEA2737671) | human gut metagenome | biome: human gut; feature: human-associated habitat; material: faeces | place: China | collected 2012 ...
ATATATTATAAAATATTTAAAAAATTGTACATTTTTAATGTACAGATTTGAAAATTATGTATACCTTAAATGTAACGTTACTGATTACGAAAATTTACAGGAGCGAAACATGCAGCAGAACGGACACCTCGCAGACACAGCAACAGCAATTGCGCAGTACTTCGAAAAAGCCGCGCTTCCAACCCAACAGGAAACATTGGGTCAGGTTGTTGTTGAAATCCTTAGCGACGGGCGGAATCTGAATCGCAAATCGCTCTGCACAAAACTGTTAAGTCGCCTTGAAAAGGCCAATGGCCCGGAAGAGGAGCATCATTATCACATGCTTCTTGGCCTGCTCTTCGAACGTTAATGTTATGAACAGCAGTGATGCGGACAGACTGATCGACCAGCTTATTGGAGAAGCCGCTCTTTCACTTTTGAAGGAGCGCGGTCCTGTAACGACCGAGGGTTTGGTTCAGCGTCTGCGTAACATGCAAGCCTGTGAGACGGATCCCCAGCGGCGGGAGACATTAGCGAGGGTGATAGCTGAAATCAGCTCTGGCACGGTCGCTTTTAAAGGTCGCAGAACCGCACAAGGACGAATTCAGAGAGAGGGATCTCTCAAAAATAACCGAGACAATGTAGTGCCGTTATTTGGAAATGGAAAACCGTCCGATCCCAAAAAGATACATTGACTACAACTTTACAGCTACGGTGAGAACAAATGAGACAAAATATTCAGCTTCAACCCGAATACCACTCCGCCTTTTTAGATAGCGCGTTGTCGGAGTATTTCCGTCACGCAGGCGATCGCTTTGCTGAAGAGTCTGCCATTTTTTCGACTGCGGTTCGTTGTGTTCTTGCTTCCGAAGGTCATCTGACCAACAAAGCGATCATTCTCTGGCTGATCCAGACGCTGGAATCCACCGATGATGTCGTTAAGGCGGATGTGATCCGCAAGACGCTGGAAATTGTCGTCGGTTACACCATGGACGATCTTTAACGCCTCACTCTTCCCATCTCTTCGGATAGCGTGTCATCGTCAATTCTGACGAACGGACTGACGATGACACGCCCTCTCTCCCCTAACGCCCTGTTAATCAAGCACGCCGAATTTGGCATGGATCCTGCTTAGTCCGCTAAGGGACTGGGCTTTCCAGTAAACATTGCTTCATTTCTTAACAGGTCTGTTATTGATGAAAAAAATCGCCAGCGTCTGCCCCTACTGCGGTGCAGGCTGCAAACTTAACCTCGTCGTTAAAAATAACCGGATTATCCGTGCCGAAGCCGCTGATGGCGTAACTAATCAGGGCACGCTTTGCCTGAAAGGGTTCTACGGCTGGGACTTTCTTAATGATACTCGGCTGCTTACCCCCCGCCTGACGCAGCCCATGATCCGCTACAGCAAAGGCGAGGCCTTTACCCCTGTTACCTGGGAAGAGGCCATTCGCTATACCGCTTACAGGCTTAAAAGCATCAAAGAACAGTACGGCCCTCGGTCCATTATGACCACGGGTTCCTCGCGGGGAACGGGCAATGAGACCAACTATGTGATGCAAAAATTTGCCCGTGCGGTGTTGAATACTAACAACGTCGACTGCTGCGCCCGCGTCTGTCACGGTCCGTCCGTTGCCGGTTTACAGGAGACCCTCGGCAACGGCGCCATGAGCAATTCCATTAACGATATTGAAAACTCAAAATGCCTGCTGGTATTCGGCTATAACTGCGCCGACTCTCACCCCATCGTCGCCCGACGCGTGCTTAAAGCACGTGAAAATGGCGCTAAAATCATTGTCTGCGATCCGCGTCATATTGAAACGGCACGCATTGCCGATCTTCATCTTCAGTTAAAAAATGGCAGTAACATGGCGCTGGTCAATGCCTTTGGCTATGTCCTGCTTGAAGAGGAATTGTACGACAAAAACTACGTTGCTCGCTTTACAGAAGGGCTTGAGGCGTACCGACTGACGGTAAAAGATTACGCACCCGAGCAGGTTGAACATCTGACGGGGATCCCCGCGCGGGATGTTCGTCAGGCAATGCGCATGTTCGCAGCGGCGCCTTCAGCAACGGTGATGTGGGGAATGGGCGTCACGCAGTTTGGTCAGGCGGTCGATGTGGTGAAAGGTCTCTCCAGCCTGGCACTGCTGACCGGCAATCTGGGCCGCCCTGCCGTCGGCGTGGGGCCGGTTCGCGGGCAAAATAACGTTCAGGGCGCCTGCGATATGGGTGTTCTGCCCAATATGTTTCCCGGCTACCAGGACGTCACTGATCCGGCGGTCAGACTGAAATTTGCCGATGCGTGGAAAATCAATGTCAACCGGATGGACGATCGCGTCGGAACGCGCATCACCGAAGTGCCGCATCTCGCGCTGGAAGGTAAGATCAAAGCGTATTACATCATGGGGGAAGATCCGCTTCAGACAGAAGCCGATCTGGGTCTGGTCCGCCGCGGCTTTGAGGCGCTCGATTTTGTGGTGGTTCAGGACATCTTTATGACCAAAACGGCAGAGCTGGCTGACGTGCTGCTCCCTGCCACCTCATGGGGAGAACACGCCGGTGTGTTCACCTGTGCCGATCGCGGCTTTCAGCGTTTCGGCAAAGCCATTGAGTCCAGCGGCAATGTCAGGCGCGACTGGGAGATCATCAGCCTGCTGGCCACGGAAATGGGCTATCCCATGCATTACGAGGATAACCAGCAGATCTGGGACGAAATGCGCGAGCTGTGCCCCCTCTTCTACGGCGTGACCTACGAAAAAATGGGCGAGATGGGTCACGTTCAATGGCCGTGCCCGACGCTGGATCATCCCGGTACGCCGTACCTGTACAAAGATAATCAGTTCGATACCCCGAGCGGTAAAGGGCAGCTCTTTGCCGCACCGTGGCGCGCGCCAGCGGAAATTCCGGATGCGGATTTCCCGCTGGTGCTCTGTACGGTCCGCGAGGTGGGCCACTACTCCTGCCGCTCCATGACCGGGAACTGCGCGGCGCTGCAAAGCCTGGCCGACGAGCCGGGCCGGGTGCAAATTAACCCGGCCGACGCGGATGAACGGGGGATTGCCGAAGGCCAGCTGGTCTGGGTACGTTCACGCCGGGGTAAAGTGATCACCCGCGCCAGCATCAGCGAGCGCATCAATGCGGGAGCAATCTATATGACCTACCAGTGGTGGATTGGCGCCTGTAATGAGCTGACGCAGGATAATCTCGACCCGATCTCCAGAACGCCGGAAACGAAGTATTGCGCCGTGCAGCTTGAGGCAATCGAGGACCAGCGCTGGGCGGAGGATTTTGCGGCTTCCACGTACCAGACCATGAAGACGCGGTTGATCGCTGCGGTTAACGTTTAAATGCTTGCCGGGTGGCGGCTATCGCTGCCCGGCCAGCTATCCGCTGCCGTTTCAGGCTATTTGTTGTGCATAATTATTTTCCAGGTAATCGCGAAGCAGGTTCGGCCGGCTCTTTTTCTCCATCAGCCTTCTCAACAGTACGATCAGCTCGTAATCGCTTCGCAGATTAAATTTTTGCATCATCATATATTTATGGGTAAAGACCGTTTTTTCGCTCATCTCCAGCGCCTGAGCGGTCTGCACTACCGACAGCCCTCGGTAAAAATTGACCAGAATACGAATTTGTTGCCGGGATAACCCTTTATGCTGGCAGTCGAAACAGGTCTTTTTATTCCAGGTGTAACCCGGTAATTGCGTCGTGAACCACGCAATAAACAGAACGCCGCTAATACGATCAAGCGATGCCCGGCGAGGAAGAAAAATAATGTCCTGAAAGCAGGAAGGCAGCGCCGAAAAGCGCAGCTCATCGTCGACGAGACCTATCACAATTCCTTTTTGTCGGGCCAGTAACTCCGGAAAACAGGTCAGCGTTTCCCCCTGACATAATGAAAGAACAATAATATCGGCCTGGCTGACGTTTTCATTGGTCAGCGCCAGGTGAAAAGTGATGGAGCGATGAAAGTTATGCTTAAAAAAATCTTCGAAAAAGCTCTGTAGCCCAGCCTGAAAAAACAGATCCGTTTCCTGAATCAGAATATTTAACATAGTTCACACCAACGTCTTTAAAAAAGGCTTATCACCGGCATTCAGTTGTACTGCATCGTCATCACCACAACCGCGCGGATGCTTCCCGGCGTGGCGCCCCCCGTCATGGATTTTACCGAGGCCAGCATAGCTAATGTCGCGGTTCTGTCCGCGGCAATGGTCTGGGTCATGCTGGAGCCTGTTCCTTTAAGCGCACCGGTTTGGTCATCGCGCATGGCTATCGCCACATGTGTGGCCGAACCGCTGTTCATAAAATAGTCCGCGCCCGCCTCAGGATCGGGGCTGCCGGTGAAAGCGACGGTCACACTCTGCGTTCCCGTTGGGCACTGGGTAAACAGCAGACTGAAAGGCACCGGATCCGATGTTGAGCCCGGCGTCGCCATATTGGTTGCCTGAATATTGCCCAGATTGACATCGAGATTGTTATTGCCGCCATTGAATATGCATGGCGACGCCACGATATTTCCCGTCACACCGATGTTGACGCTATCAGCGGAGCATACCTTCCCGCTGAGTAAGGCAAGTAACAGCAGTGTCCTGCATCTTATTTTCATCTTCTTACCTGCTACTGGTAGGTCAAATTCAGGGTGGCGGAGGCATTCGCTGAACCTGACTCCACGCGGGTTAACGTCTGGTAATATCGGGCCGTTAATGGCAACGTCTCTTGCCCCCCGGCAGACTGTCGCAAAAATAGTCGGCTGTTCATCGCCAGCGGTGCACCGTTATAGATTAGCTGCACCCCCACCCCTTTTGCAGTGCCGGCATTTCCCTGCCCGGTTAAGGCCATCACGCTGGTATTGGCGCTGTCCGGATTCTGTATTCCACTGAGCGAGACCGTAATATTGGTTCCGGCGGCGCAGGTTAAGCCCAGGTTTTGCGTGTTCTGTGCTCCCGCTGGCGTGGTGCCCACCACGGTGCCGAACGCCGAAGCGGGAATATCCCCTATCGGAAACGTCAGCTGGGCCGTATTCACCGTGCACGCCAGGGCATTGATGTTGCCGGAGGTGAGCTGCGTGGTCAGACCGTCACGGTAGAGGCCGTCGCTTCCCTGAAGCGTCACGACGCCAATCACCCCCGGGGTTAATGCCCCCGATGAGACCGGGCCCGTCACCACGAGCTCAATCCTCCCGCCGTACCAGTCCACATAGGAGGTCTGCGCATTGTACGAGAACGTATTGCTCGGGTTTTCAAAATAGCCGTTGGAGGAAAAGCGTATCCCTATCCCGCTGACGTTCGTGTTGTAAACATGGTTGCCGTAGCTGCTCAACGTGGCGCTGTTGTAGCGCATGCTGAATCCCAGCATCAGCGGATTCGTACACCCGGTAAGATAGGAGCCTGTGGCTGACGCCGCGCCGGAAAATACCACCGTGCCGACAGGCGCATCGCGCTGCACGTTGATCGTCCCCACGGACAGGGTGGAAAGCTGTGGGATGATGGTGGTGCAGGTACCGGCACGAGCGATACTTCCCGCCGCGAGCAAACAGAGCAGCAGCATCGTGTTAAGACATTTCATGTTAGCGTTCCTGACGGCAGGTGGTGTGCATATCAGCGATCCCACCGTACGTTGAGTGATTCGGCAGCGTGAAATCAGCGCGGCATTGCTGGCTGGATTGACTTCCCCATGTGGCGACTAACGTTCCCTGCTCGCGCATCCCGGTTAAATAGACCTGACCGCGATCGCCGACAATAAAACTGCCGCTGTCATCACCCACAAGGGTGACCACCGCCCCAAACGGAACGGCGCGGTCGTTGTCGGTCAAGGTCATCAGCACCCGGCGACCTGACTTCGGCAGATAATCGGCTCTCACCACCGCTCCCCGCGTCGGCGTCACCGTGCGGGTGTTGATCTCCAGCTCGACATCGTCCGGCATCGTTTCCGGGTCGAGGGTGAGATCGTTTTTCCGGTAGACAGAAAGGTTGCTCACGACCGTATATCCGCGAAAATCTGTCCGTACACCGGGCTGATTGCGGATATCCACGTCGTGGGCGCCAGGGGCTTTGATTAAGACGCTGGTCTCCCCCAGCGGCTGGGAAAGCGTGATGCCATCAGCATGGGCGAGAATGCCGCCTTGCAGCCCGTAATTCAGGCGTTCACTGTTTTTGTCATAACCATAACCTGCCGTGACTTCGCCATAGGTGCCTTTATAGTCCGCGTTCACGTTGCCGGTATTCCCCACGCCCTCTGTGCCATATCCCTGCTGGACGTTCCAGCTCAGGGCACGGTTCTCGAGTGCCACCCCGTTCAGGCCGACGTTATACGTCGTCCCGTTATTGCTGCTGGCGTTCATGCCATAGTTAGCCCATGTCTGCGGCAAAAATTTATCCAGCGGAATGCTGACGTTGAACGACAGAAGCTGGTCGTGGTCAGCGTTTTTTTGGCTTTTGCGGTTTTCTGACGCTGAGCGGACATTTTTGCTGTAGGTCCATGTCAGGCCATAGCTGATGTTGTGCCAGTAGTTGCTATAGCCGACGCTCCACGAAGCCATCGACTTACCGTCATTCCAGTAATCTTCCCGCGCCGCACTGAGGGTAAGCGCGCCCAGGTTGTCCCCCAGCGTCTGGCTCATCGTCAGCTCGGCACGGTTACGTCGCCTGTCCTGAAGCGCGCTGCTGTCTCCGTACGAACCGAGGACGTCCTGCATCCCGTAATAGCCGCGGGTCGAGTAGCGATACCCGGCAATCGAAAAGTTGGTCCCGGTAGTGATAAAATTCTTGCTGTATCTGGCCCGCCACGACTGACCGCTTGTTTTCGCGGTATGCTCCGGCGTTGACCAGCCCTGAGTGACGTCTGCGGATACAGCCCCGAGATCGCCCATGTTCTTGCCCATCCCCAGAGCCGCCGACTGGTACTTATCTGCCCCCTGGACGCCGCCATAGAGCGTGATCCCGTGAGGGAGGCCGTAAATTCCGGTCAGTTGCCCGAAGGGGGTTTTCTCCACGCTACGGTTATACGAGCGATATTGCCCGGCGGTAAGGGCATATTTCAGTCGCCCCTCCCGTTGCAGGACCGGCAGCGAAGCGTACGGCAGGGTGAAATGTTGCTCACTGCCATCGGCTTCGACGATCGTGACATCAAGATCGCCCGCGCCGCCGGTGGGATACATATCCGCGATCTCAAACGCGCCCGGCGCCACGTAGCTTTGGTAGATTTGATAGCCATTCTGACGCACCACGACCTGCGCGTTAGTTCGCGCAATACCGCGCACCACCGGCGCATAGCCTTTCAGGGAATCCGGCAGCATATCGTCGTCGGACGCCAGCTGGACGCCGCGAAACGGCATGCTGTCAAAGACATCGGCAGGCGCGGAACTGTCTCCGAGCGTAAGCTAGGCTTGCAGGGGAATAATCGCGCGCTGCATCAAGGTGTAGACGTTGTCCCACTTATCCTGGCCGGACGCATCGCGGGACCAGGTGGTGTAGTTGCGTAACCGCCAGGGACCGACGTTGATCCCCGGCCGCAGGTTTGCATACTGGCTGTCGCTGCGGGTGCCTGCCCCGCTTCTTGCCCGGCTGTTTGCCCCGCTCAGGCTGTAGTTGAGCATGGCCGCGGTAATGCCTTCATCCCACATATCCGGCGGAACGTAACCTCTCGCTGGCAGGTCTATGGCCGCCTGTGGGATGCTGATCGCCAGGCGCTGGGCGCCAAACTGGAAATCCGCGCTGGCCTGTGGAATCGCCCTGAGATCGGCGCATTCTCCTTCCCCGGCGTCGAGCTGCGGGAAAAGCGCCGTTTTCACGCCCCACGCTTTTAACTGCCCGATACTCAGGCACGGCTGCAACGTTTCACTGCCGTTAGCATCCTTCACTGCCATGAAACGAATATCCCGCGTTTCCAGCAGCCGATCGTCAAGAATAATATCAACATGGTATGTCCCGGGCGCCTGCGAGCCGGATTCAAAGGCAGATAAATCCGCTTTCCCCATTCCGGGATTATCCAGCTCTACCAGTTCCGTATTAAACGTCTCACTGGCATACAGTGTGGGAGAGACACCAGCAAGCGCGAGGGCAATAAATATTGCCAGGCGCGCAGGCTGCATTGTATTCAATGCCGTTGTCATGACGAGCACCTGATTAACGCGTAAGGATCACAAACTGGCCCGGTGTAATTCACCAGGGCTGCCATAATCGTTAATGACTTTAAACGTCAGCGTATTGCCACTGGTTCCGTTCGGTAACGGAAAACGGGCTGTGCCTGAAGGCATCACGTACGTGACATCGTCAAGTTTCTTATTACCCAACGTAATTTCATTGAAATTGATAACGTACGGCGTTGGATTATTAACCAGAAGGGTATTTCCCGCACGACGCCAGGTTAATTTATTGGCCTGCTCCTCGGGGGTAGACGCACGAAGAGCCTCTGGTCGATAAATTAATTTGATGCGCGTTTTGACGGCAATTTGCAGCGAGTTCATCTGCTTAGAGGCTGACGGAATAGCTTTGATGTTCAGCCAGAATAAACTCTCCTGCCCTTGAGGCAGAGAGCCTGTCATGACAATACGCTCGAGGTTTTTTTGTCCGCCGTCCAGCCGATACAGCGGAGGAGTAATAATAAAAGGCGCTTTACCCGATTGTTCATCCTGAACATCTATCCACGACTGAATTAAATAAGGACCGTTATCAGGATTCGTAATATTTATTGACGCTTCTTTTTTAGCCCCATCAAAAATAACACGGGTGCCGCCAATAATTACTCCTGCACTGGCGGATGTTAACGTCAGCGGTAACAGCGCCATAACCAGGCCCGTTGTGGTGATAAAACGCATTTTTTTACCTCATAAAACAAGGGGCCAGGCGGCCCCCTGCTAATTACTGCCATTGACTTAGTTGTACACCACAGAGAAGTTCGCGACCGAGTTAGCCGGGCCCGCGGTAACGGATGCCGCGGTGGAAATATACTGCGCGTAGAAGCTCAACGTATTATCAGCCGTACTGCTGAGTGCGTAGGTATAGCTGTTGCTGCCGTGCAGCGGCAGATCGGCTTTATCTGCCGTCATCAGGTTAATCGCCATCCCGGTAGCCGCTCCCGCCACGGACGTATCAATCGCCAGCAGGCTGGCGTTGGTTAAATCCGGCGTGCCATCAAAACGGACTTTTGCATTGGTGACCGTTACCGGACAGTTTTTCAAAATAATATTAAACTGCGTCGCAGCCGTTCTCGCCCCGGTTGTCGGGAATTCCGTTTTATAATAATCGCCCAATACCACCACCTGATTCTGGGATGCCACATCAACGTCGCAGGCAGAATCCAGAATATTTCCGTTAAAATTAACGGTACCGGCCGCTGCCAATGCATTGGTCATAGTGAGTACAGAACCTGCCGCTAACATTGCCATCATCAATTTTTTATTCATAATTTTATATCCCGTATTACTCTATTTATTACCGACATTCAGTTGCAGAAATTAAACCCCTTCCGACGAGTCAAAATTTATACAACTCCTTTTCCGCATACAATCAATTTTGAGGTCTAGCTGTAGACCCTCTTTTAACAAATAAAAAACATATTCACTCGGGAATAGCTTAAGAATAATGTCCACAGTCTACTTTTAGACCTGAACAAAAAAAGTTGCAATTTCAATTAATTAACACTTAAAAAAAGATAAGTCTATAATTAGACTCGCTGCTAACATTCCCTGACCTGCTGTTTTTTAAGATAATTCTTTATGCCGATCAAAAAATGATCGCATCAGTCAGTGAGGTCTCAAATGAATACCCGATTCGCGCCTGAGTCAGAAATTGATAAATCAACAGTGCTCGGCGCTAAGCCTTTTAAGCACATTGAAAAAATAATCGATAATGTTTTGCCGCATGCGGAGAGAGGCATTATTGCCAGAGGAGAAATTATCCATTATTGCTCCGGCGATACCCGTCAATGCTTTTTACTGTTGCATGGCAGCGTGGCGTTGCACCGTCGCGGGGACGGTATCGTCTTAAATTCTGAATCTGCGCCATTTATACTCGGCGTGAGCAGCCAGTTATCGTCTGAGCACCTGTACGTCAGAGCGCTGGAAACCTCAGAGGTGGCCAGCGTTTCGCTGGCGCGTTTCAATCATGTTGTCGCACAACAGAATTTATGGGAGCACTTCTCAAACCTGCTGATCTATACCGCATCGCGCGTTTACGAACATTGCGCCCAGATATCGCAAATGTCGGCTTATGACATTATCCGCTTTCAGCTGGTTGAGTTGATGCAGGAGCCGGAAGCCATTAGACAAAACATTACCGCCGCAGCCTATATCAAAAGCCGCACCTATCTTTCACGCAGTGGCATTATGCGGATCCTCGCGGAGTTGCGGACGGGGAAATACATCACCATGGAGCGTGGCGTTCTAGTAGAGATCCATCACTTACCCCGTAAATACTGAGGCTGTATTTATCTCTGGAGAAGGTGGAAAAGAAGAGCGACACTATAGAGAGTACAGTCTCTTTCCAGGTTAACGCTATGTCTTCTGACAAACCATCGCATCGCGGATCTCCCTATGCTCAGGAACTGATTTCTCATTTACAGCCGCACTGCACCACGCATAAAACCGATCCCGGCGAGCAACTTAATCTCCAGGTAAACGGGCAGAGCATGTGTTATTTAATTCTTGACGGCACGGTCGCCATATACAGAAGAAGCGACGACATGATGCTTTCGACGGCGCGCAGTCCCGCCCTGTTTGGCCTCGCTAACCTGACGGACATCTATTTTACCGACTACCTTCGAACGGTAACGCCTTGCCTGATTGGTGTGCTCACGACCGATCGGGTGGCTGAAATTATCAAAGAGAAGGCGCTGTGGGGGCTGCTTTCTAATCATCTAATGTTTGTCTATAACCGGCTTTATCACAACGTCATGCCGAAAGGCGCGCCAACCGCGTACGAGATGATTCGCCAGCAGCTCGTGCTGCTGATGCAGGAAGATGACAGCTACCGACGTAGCGTGACGGCGGAAAGGTATATCAGGGATAAAACCCAGCTTTCCCGCAGCGGCGTAATGCGGATCCTGGCTGACCTGAAAACGGGCGGGTTCATCGAAATGGAAGAAGGCCGGCTGATTAAAATTAACAAACTGCCTGCCAGATACTGAATGTCAGACACAAAAAAGGCCGCGCTTGCGGCCTTTTCTTCACTGCTTAATGGACGTGAACGCCCAACCGCCAGGCAAAGTAGATCTCTTCTTTCAGTTCGTTTGAAGAGAGCGCCAGCAAATCCGTAAATTCCAGCTCAAGCTGTTTCAGCTTTTTCAGGTACTGCGCTGGAGACAGATTGCTTTTATCGCGACGTAAATATTCAATTGCCAGCTGTGTTGGGGTTATTTCAGTATCCATGATGTCCTCGCTTATGTTCAAAACGTGACCAGTATATCACAATCAGGCGGCTAATTTTTGACCAAAAGCAAGACATCCGGAAACTTTACACAACGGCCGTCGTCAGCCTTGATGAACAACACAGGCGATCCTGCTCGTCCAGGATATCAATCTGCCACACCTGATGGCGGCTTCCAGCATGCAGCGCCCGGCAGACGCCGCGCACGCGCCCGCTGCGAACGGAGCGGATGTGGTTGGCATTGACCTCCAGACCCACCACCTTCTGCTCTCCTTCCGTACACAGGTAGCCCGCCACCGATCCCAGCGTTTCGGCCAGCACGACGGACGCGCCGCCGTGTAACAGGCCAAACGGTTGATGAGTACGGCAGTCTACCGGCATCGTCGCTTCCAGTTCGTTGTCGCCAATGCGCGTGAACTGGATGTCCAGCAAACCGACCATGTTCTCCGCGCCCATGGCATTTAAGGCCTCCAGCGTGACCGCACGTTTCCAGATCATCCGATAATCTCCAGTAAAGCCTGCAATGGATGGCGGACGCCGTTACCTTCCACCCGTTTCACCTGGCTGCGGCAGGAGTAGCCCGTCGCCAGACAGCGGTTGCGTGGCAGGCGCTGCATCGCCTGATGCCATGACAGCTCGTAAATGCCGAGCGAATTAGCGTGGTTTTTGACTTCATGGCCGTAGGTTCCGGCCATACCGCAGCAGCCCACGTTGACGCTTTCCAGCTTCGCGCCAAACCGGGAGAAGATAGAAGCCCACTGGGCAGGCGCCGTCGGCAGCGCCGTCACTTCGGTGCAGTGCCCAAACAGGTACCAGGATTCTCCGCTGACCTCCTGAGGGGGCGTTTGCGTCAGCACCGCAGGCAGCCACTCGTGTACCAGTAAGACTTGAAAATCACCGCGCTTATCGCCGAGAGTCTGCTTATATTCGTCCCGGTAACAGAGCACCAGCGCCGGATCGACGCCCACCATCGGCATGCCGAGCTGCGCCACGCGATTCAGAAAATCTGAAGTTTTCTGCGCGGTTTTCGCAAAGCGGGTGAGGAAGCCTTTAATGTGCTGCGCCTTGCCGTTCGGCGAGAACGGCAGCACCACCGGCTGGTAGCCGATTTTCTCGGCCAGTCGGACAAAATCGGCCACCACCTGCGCATCGTAATAGCTGGTAAATGGATCCTGCACCACCAGCACCACCTTCGCTTTCTGCTCAGGGCTTAATGCTTCCAGTTGTTCCAGGGTCATATTCGCCGAGCGGTGCCCCACCAGCCGACGCTGGAGCGATGGCACCGACAGCAGCGGCAGATCCACCATGCCGATATGTTTTTCAGACAGTTTTCGCACCAGTGGCTGGTTGATAAAGAAGTTAAAGGTTTTTGGCGCACGGGCCATCAGCGGCGCGTAACTCTCCACCGTTGCTACCAGATGATCGCGCATCGGGCGCAGATAACGCGTGTGGTACAGCTGGAGGAAGCGGGAACGGAATTCCGGTACGTCAATTTTAATTGGGCACTGGGTTGAACACGCCTTACACGCCAGGCAGCCGGACATCGCCTCTTTCACCTCATGCGAGAAATCGTATTCGCCTTTGTTCGCATGCCAGCTGTTGCGGGTGCGTTCGATAAGCCCGCGCAGGCTCGCGCGTTTTTCCGGCAGCTCCTGTTCCAGCTTGAGCGGGTCAACGCCGCGGTCGGCCAGCAGGCGCAGCCATTCGCGCACCAGCGTGGCACGCCCTTTTGGGGAGTGGATGCGGTTGCTGGTGATTTTCATCGACGGACACATCGGGCTTTTCACATCGAAGTTAAAGCACAGCCCGTTGCCGTTACACTCCATCGCGCCGCGCCAGGAAGCGCGTACCGCAATCGGAATTTGGCGGTCATAGGTGCCGCGCTTAACGGCATCCACCTGCAACATCGGCGCATCAACGCCCTCCGGCGGGCAGATTTTTCCCGGATTGAGGCGGTTATGAGGATCGAACGCGGCCTTCACCTTACGCAGCTCGGCGTAGAGCTGTTCGCCAAAAAAGGCCGGGCTGTACTCGGCGCGGAACCCCTTGCCGTGCTCGCCCCACAGCAAACCGCCGTATTTGGCCGTGAGGGCCACGACCTCGTCGGAGATCGCCTTCATCAGGATCTCCTGCTGCGGATCGCACATGTCCAGCGCCGGGCGCACGTGCAGCACGCCCGCGTCAACGTGCCCGAACATGCCATAGCTCAGACCATGGCTGTCGAGCAGCGCGCGAAACTCCACGATATAATCCGCCAGATGTTCCGGCGGCACGCAGGTATCTTCCGCAAACGGAATCGGCTTCGCCGCCCCTTTCGCGTTGCCGAGCAGCCCCACCGCCTTTTTACGCATCGCGTAGATTCGCTCGATGCCGGAGAGATCGTTACACAGCTGCCAGCCAATGACGCCGCCTTCCCCCTGCGCAATCAGCTCGTCCAGACGCTGGCAGAGCGTGCTTACCTGGCTCTCAATCAGCTCTGCGTCATCCCCGGCGAACTCGACGATGTTCAGGCCGAGCATCTCTTTATCCGGCACGTCGGTAATCAGTTCGCTCACCGAATGCCAGACAATATCCTCCCGGGCCAGGTTCAGGACTTTTGAATCGACGGTTTCCACCGACAGCGCCCGCGCCTCCACCATAAACGGTGCATTACGCAGCGCCGAGTCAAAGGAGTTGTATTTGACGTTCACCAGACGGCGCACCTTTGGCAACCGGGTGATATCCAGACGCGCTTCGGTGATGAAGGCCAGCGTCCCTTCTGACCCGGTCAGTACGCGGGTAAGATCAAACTGGCTCATATCGTCATTGAAGACATGTCGCAGATCGTAGCCCGTCAGGAAGCGGTTTAGCTTCGGGAATTTGTCAAGGATCAGCTCGCGATTTTCGCGGCAGCGCTCCAGCACGGTGCGATAAATCCGTCCGCTGGTGGTGCTCTCTGCTGCCAGCGTTTCGGCCAGCTCGATCGGCATCGGTTGGGTATCGAGGATATCGCCCCCCAGCAGCACCGCCCGCACACCCATAACGTGGTCGGAGGTTTTGCCGTACACCAGTGAGCCCTGCCCCGAGGCATCGGTGTTGATCATCCCGCCAATGGTCGCGCGGTTACTGGTGGAAAGCTCCGGCGCAAAAAAATAGCCGTAAGGTTTCAAAAACTGATTCAACTGATCTTTGATCACCCCCGCTTCCACACGCACCCACCCCTCTTCCGGGTTGATCTCAATGATGCGGTTCATATAGCGGGACATATCAATGATGATGCCCTGGTTCAGCGCCTGCCCATTGGTACCCGTCCCGCCGCCACGCGGGGTGAAGACCAGGGAGCTGAAACGCTCCTGCGATGCCAGACGGGCGATGAGCGCCACATCGGCGGTAGAGCGCGGGAAAACGACGGCATCGGGAAGAAGCTGGTAAATACTGTTATCGGTCGCCATCGTCAGCCTGTCGGCATAATCGGTAGCGGTGTCACCTGTAAAACCCTGTTGCTCCAGTGCCTGCAAAAAATTAAGCACCAGCTGAACGACGCCCGGTGCCTGAGAAATCTGTGGGATCATTGCTGTCGACCCTAATGAGAATAGTGTGAAATCGTTTGCGTTGTGTCTGGAAAGTTTTATCACATTTTTTTCTTATGTGCTTCGTAGAATTACGGGCAAAATCCGCCTGTCAAAAATCGCTGAAATCACTAATGATTAGAGAGATGCGGTTTATATTCCCATCAGCCTTGCTGGTGTTCATTTAAGGAAAGTTTCGTTTATGGTCAATCTTCGTCAGCCCAGGGATGTCGCGCAGATACTGCTGTCGGTGCTGTTCTTAGCCATTATGATTATTGCGTGTCTGTGGATCGTTCGTCCTTTCGTGCTCGGATTTGCCTGGGCCGCGACCGTCGTCGTCGCCACCTGGCCTTTACTCTTGCGTTTGCAGAAACTGCTGTTTGGTCGCCGCGGCCTGGCCGTGCTGGTGATGACGTTGCTGTTGTTCCTGCTGTTTATTATTCCCATTGCACTACTGGTTAACAGCCTGGTTGACAGTAGCGGCCCGGTTATTCGCGCGGTCACCAGCGGTGATATGACGCTGCCGGATCTCGCGTGGCTGAACAGTATTCCTGTTGTGGGCGCAAAACTGTACAGCGGCTGGCACAGCCTGCTGGAGATGGGCGGTAGCGCCCTGATGGCCAAAGTGCGTCCGTACATCGGCACAACCACCACCTGGTTTGTGGGGCAGGCTGCGCACATTGGTCGCTTCATGATGCACTGTACGTTGATGCTGGTCTTCAGCGCCCTGCTGTACTGGCGCGGCGAGCAGGTTGCGCTGGGGGTACGTCATTTCGCCACCCGACTGGCAGGTAAACGCGGCGATGCGGCCGTGCTGCTGGCAGCCCAGGCCGTCCGCGCGGTGGCGCTGGGTGTGGTGGTCACAGCGCTGGTGCAGGCTGTACTTGGCGGAATCGGGCTGGCGATTTCCGGCGTACCTTATGCCACCATTTTCACCGTCGTCATGCTGATGACCTGTCTGGCGCAGCTCGGTCCGCTGCTGGTGCTGGTTCCCTGCATTATCTGGCTTTACTGGACGGGGGATACGACCTGGGGCACGGTGCTGCTGGTCTGGAGTTGCGTGGTGGGCACCATGGATAACGTGATCCGTCCCATCCTCATCCGCATGGGCGCTGACCTGCCGCTGATTCTGATCCTGTCCGGGGTAATTGGAGGGTTAATTGCCTTCGGCATGATTGGCCTGTTCATCGGTCCGGTGCTGCTTGCGGTGACCTGGCGACTCTTCTCCGCCTGGGTGCATGAAGTGCCGCCGCCGGGAACCGACCCTGACGTCATCTTAAGCGAACTTGAAGAGCTGGAAGATAAGAACGCGCAGTAAGAACGGATGCCGGGTGGCGCTAACGCTTACCCGGCCTACACTCTCCACAGCAATACTTAAACGTTGCTAAACTATTTATTCTCTGCACACTGGTCAGACCCGCCTTTTCCTGCCTAAAACCGTCATTCTCTTCAAGAAATCTTTACCTGCCTTTAACTATTGAGACGAATCCGATCGACTCAAAATCCTGGCATGCCTACTATTAAGACACGGTTATAAATCAACACCTTGATTTATAAGCATGGAAATCCCCTGAGTGAAACAACGAATTGCTGTGTGTAGTCTTTGCCCATCTCCCACGATGGGCTTTTTTTTATCCTTTTTACGCCCGTGTAATGTCACAGCGGCTGAGCATCCGCCAATCCCCCACCAGTTCCCGCGTTTCCCCGGTCACCAGCACGTTCACCACCTCGCGAATATCCGCCGAGGACGCGCCAACCTGTAGCTCAAACTCCCCTGGCTCGACAATTCGCTTTCCGTCCCGGCGGGTGAAATTAAACATCTCCACCGGCAGGGTAAAGGTCAGCGTGGCGGTTTCTCCCGGTGAAAGCGTAACGCGCTGGAACGCTTTCAGCTCCTGAAGCGGACGCACCTGCGTGGCGACCTTATCGCGTACGTACACCTGTACCACTTCGCTGCCGCTGCGCTCGCCGGTGTTGGTGATATCGACGCTTAACGCCACCTCTCCGTCGATCGGGACGCGGCTTTCAGCCAGGCGGGCCGCGCCCCAGCGAAACTGCGTCCAGCCGAGACCGTAACCGAACGGGTAAAGTGCGCCGAAATGGAACGCAAACGGCGTGCCGCCGCTTTTCAGCTTGTGGTTATAGTAGTACGGCATCGCCCCGGCGTTTTTCGGCACGCTCACTACCAGCCTGCCCTGCGGCTCCGCGCGGCCGGTTAAGACATCTGCAATCGCCCAGCCCCCTTCCTGCCCCGGCGCCCAGGCCATCATCAGCGCGGCCACCTTCTCTTCCAGCCCCTGAAGGTTATAAGGACGCCCGCCCGTCATGACGACAATCACCGGCTTACCGGTTGCCACCAGCGCCTCCAGCAGCTGTTGCTGCACGCCTGGCAGATCCAGCGAGTCGGTATCCGATCCTTCCCCCACGGTGCCGCTCTGGAATAGCCCGGCGAGATCGCCGACGCAGGCTATCACCACGTCACTCTCTTTTGCCGCGCTTACGGCGTCGGGGATCAAATCCATACGTTGTGAAACCGGCGATTGCTGTATCGGTTTACCGCCGCTGTCGCCCGGGAACACCGGCGCGCCCGCCATCCGTTTTTCGATAATGTGACACCCTTTGGCGTAACGTATCAGCGATGCGCCAAGGTACTGTTCCAGCGCCGCGCGCGGGGTGGTCACCTGCGAGGTCTCTTCAACCATATCGCTGATGATCAGGTGAACCGGGAAGCTGTAGCCGCTCAGCAGCGCCAGCGGATCGTCAGCCGTCGGCCCCACCACCGCTACACGGGGTTTTCCGCCGAGAGGTAATATGCCGTTATTTTCCAGCAGCGTGATCGATTTTGTTGCCACCTCGCGCGCCACCTGCCGGGTCGCCTCATTCTGCAAATCGATACCGTCTTCGGCGGCGTACGGTTTTTCAAACAGCCCGAGACGGAATTTTTCACTTAGCACGCGCGCCACAATCTCATCCACTTTCGCCATTGAGATAAGCCCACGCTCTACCGCTTCTGCCAGATGACGCGCGCAGTCATCCTTCGGCAATTCCACGTCCAGCCCGGCGTTAAACGCCAGCGCCGCCGATTCCGCTGGATCGTGAGAAATTCCGTGGTGCTGGTGCAGCAGGCTGACGCCGCCGTAATCCGCCACGATAATGCCGTCGAAGCCCCACTGTTCACGCAGCACGGTAGTGAGCAGGAAATGGTCGCTGTGCCCTGGCTGATTATCAATGTCGTGATAGGCTGGCATCACCGAACCGGCGTTGGCCAGCTTCACCGCCATCTCAAACGGCAGCAGGAAGGTATCGTTAAGCTCGCTGAAACCGAGATGGACCGGCGCATGGTTGCGCGCCCCTTCGCTGAAGGAGTGGCCGACGTAGTGTTTCAGGGTCGCCAGCAGATCGCGCTTATCGCCCTGTAACCCCTTCACGTAGGCCGTCGCCATCACCCCTACCAGCCACGGATCTTCCCCAAATGTCTCTTCCGTCCGTCCCCAGCGCACATCGCGCGAGACATCCAGCACCGGGGCCAGCCCCTGCTGGCACCCGACGGATCGGGCCTCTTTGCCAATCTGCTCCGCCGCGCGCTGCACCAGCGCCGGGTCCCAGGTGGAACCGTAGTTTAGCGACGACGGGAACAGGGTTGCATCTTTGCACAGCAGCCCCACCAGACACTCCTCATGAAACAGCGCCGGAATGCCGAGCCGGGTTTCCTCCATCATCATGCGTTGCAGGCGGTTGGCGGCACGCACGCCGGTTTTTGCATTAACAATGTGCGTGCCGAGCGGACGGGTGATCTGCCCGACGCCGAGCTTCAGCCTTTCGTTGAGGGACGCCTGTTCGCTCACGCCAGCGAATTCATCGCTCAGATCGCTGCGCTCGCGGTGGTTGCCGTGTTCATCGAGGATCAGCCAGTACGCGTGCATCTGGGCAAATTTCTCTTCCGGCGTCATACGCGCCAGTAAATCAGCGACACGCTCGTGTACGGGACGTCCCGCGTCCTTGTAGATCGCAGTCATGGTTTACTCCTGTAGTGCGGATTGGGTTGCCGGGCTGAGCTGCCCCGCATCGTTTCGACTATCGCGTTTGCTGGCCAGCTCGCGGGCGATGCTGTCCACCAGCCGGCTGTTAAGTCTGTAGATGGCAAGGAGCGCCACCATGCAGAGGAACAGCGCGCAGGGGATCAGGGTGAACAGGGCATTGATGGTTGCAAGAACATGAGGCGCCTGGTTTGCCTGACCCGGAGCGTAATCCACCATGCCAAGCACCCAACCGACCACCGCCCCACCCAGCGCCAGCCCAAACTTGATGGCAAACAGGGCGGTAGAAAAGACCAGCCCGTCCAGGCGGCGGCCGCTACGGTGTTCTTCGTAGTCCACCACATCGGAGAACATGGTCCATTGCAGCGGCGTGGTCAGGTTCTGAATAAAGCTAAACACAATATTCAGACCGAATATCAGCCACACCTGCGAAGGCGGAATGAAGAAAATCAGCGCGCCAAAAATAACGAAAGAAATAATGGTCCACTGATAGGCACGCACCCGGTCAAATTTCCCCAGCAGGCGTTCAGATAATAATGCGCCACTTAAGGAGGCCACCATGCCGGAAACAATAAAGGCAAAAACCAGTTCCGGACGTAACAGAACATAGTTAACGTAATACATGGTCGCAGAGCCACGCGTCACGACGGCGGTTAACAGTAAAATATTAAACAGAAAAACAATTCGCCACTGGCTATTGGCGGCCAGCAGTTTTAAATCCGTCAGCATCGAACCGGAGGTGTCATTGCGCGGCGAGTAACGCTCCCGGGTCATAAAGAAGCAGCAGAAGAATAAAACAATGCCCAGCAGCCCCATCAGGCTCATGGCATAGAAATAGCCTTTTTGCACATTCCCCTGGCCTAATAATGAGACCAGCGGCAACGCGATGACCGTTACAATCAACCCGCCGATAAACGACAGGCCAAAGCGCCAGGATTGCAGCGAGTGGCGTTCGCGCGGGTCGAGCGTCAGCGCGCCGGGCATGGCACAGTAAGGGACATTAATCGCGGAATAGATCAGGCTCAGGATGGCATAGGTTACGCAGGCATAGACAATTTTTGCCGTCTGCCCGGCATCCGGTACGTAGAAGGTAATCAGGCAGCTCACGCCAAACGGAATGGCAAACCAGAGCAGCCAGGGACGAAAACGACCGTGGCGGGTCTGAGTGCGGTCCACCAGCGCGCCAATGCACGGGTCGACAAACGCATCGACCACGCGCACCACTAAAAACATGGTGCCCATAATGGCGGCAGGCAAACCGAATACGTCCGTATAGAAATAAGCGAGAAATAACGTTGCCGTTTGCCAGACCAGCGCGCTGGCCATATCGCCGAGGCCGTAACCTATTTTATCTTTGGTACGTAATACAGAGGAGATTGTCATTGTTATTTGCCTTTTTATCAGGTTAAAACGTATTTCAACCAGTCGCGCATCATCCCGACGGATGTACGCGGTAAGGCTCAAGTATTAGCAACGCCCTGCCCGCTAACAATTGTCTAAATTAACAGATAAATTATGATATTTGGTTTTTTGCTTTATTTGTGATGGTGAGCATATTCGCAGGAAAATAAAAAAGGCGAGGACAGATATCCTCGCCTTTTTCAGATTATGCAGGTTTTACTTGTTCAGCTCTGCCAGGCTCAGCCAGGTCTGCACCACGGTGTCCGGGTTCAGGGAGAGGCTATCAATTCCCTCGTCCATCAGCCAGGCCGCAAAGTCTTCATGGTCAGAAGGACCCTGGCCGCAAATCCCGACATATTTACCCTGTTTCTTCGCCGCGCGGATGGCCATGGAGAGCAGCGCTTTCACCGCCTCGTTACGCTCATCGAACAGCTCAGAGACAACGCCGGAGTCGCGGTCCAGGCCGAGCGCCAGCTGCGTCATGTCATTCGAGCCAATGGAGAAGCCGTCGAAGTGCTCCAGGAACTGCTCGGCCAGCAGGGCATTGGACGGAATTTCACACATCATGATGATCTTCAGCCCGTTCTCGCCGCGCTTCAGCCCCTGACGCGCCAGCTCATCTACCACTGCCTTCGCCTGATCCACGGTACGGACGAACGGGATCATGATTTCCACGTTGGTCAGCCCCATGTCGTTGCGCACGCGTTTTACCGCCTCGCACTCCAGCGCGAAGCAGTCGCGGAAGCTTTCCGACACGTAGCGTCCGGCGCCGCGGAAGCCCAGCATCGGGTTCTCTTCTTCCGGCTCGTAGCGTTCGCCGCCCACCAGGTTGGCGTATTCGTTGGACTTAAAGTCCGACAGACGCACGATCACGCGTTTCGGGTAGAAGGCCGCGCCGAGCGTGGCGATCCCTTCCGTCAGACGACCAACATAGAACTCTCTCGGCGAGTCGTAACCCTTCATCATCTCGCGGATTTCGTTTTGCAGTTTTGCGTCCTGGTCGTCGAACTCCAGCAGCGCACGCGGGTGCACCCCGATCATACGGTTAATGATAAATTCCAGACGCGCCAGGCCCACGCCTTCGTTCGGCAGGCAGGCGAAGTCAAACGCGCGGTCCGGGTTGCCGACGTTCATCATGATCTTCAGCGGCAGATCCGGCATGGTATCCACGCTGGAGCTTTTCACGCTGAAGTCGAGGATATCGGCATACACGTAACCGGTATCGCCTTCGGCACAGGAGACCGTCACCTTCTGGTCGTCCTTCATGCGTTCGGTCGCGTCACCGCAGCCGACTACCGCCGGGATCCCCAGCTCACGGGCGATAATAGCCGCGTGACAGGTACGGCCACCGCGGTTGGTGACGATGGCAGCCGCTTTTTTCATGATCGGTTCCCAGTCCGGGTCGGTCATGTCGG